>Ga0256407_10000906_pt1 | contig 66777 bp, 70 predicted proteins | sample RumenRJG_04DNA_FD_193489 | JGI IMG/M metagenome (GOLD analysis project Ga0256407, IMG submission 193489) | Bovine rumen microbial communities from Lethbridge, Alberta, Canada - RJG_04 | ecosystem: Host-associated > Mammals > Digestive system > Stomach > Rumen | place: Canada: Alberta... | reverse complement strand
TCGTGCGATCCTGAGCTATCGATCTCGTGGCTTTCTGCAGAAGATCGTTCTTGCTGTCTTCGATCCTCTTCAGGAGATGATTCATATGACCCAGATATTTCCTGCGTTCCTCCGAACCTTTCTCTGTCTTCTCTATTTTGCGTTGGATTTTGGCAAGTTTCTTCTCATTCTTCCTCATGGTACGGTGGTTCTCCACCACCGTACCGTCGGTGAGTGTGGCCACTCTCCTGGCACCAAGGTCAAGACCAACCGGGTCAGGAGTTTCTGCATCCATGTACCATGTACGATTGTCGGGTATCTCGAGACATTCGCAGAAGATCGTGATGTACCATTTGTTGGATTTTCCCATCTTCTTTCTGGATACCACAGCCTGTTTCATGTAATCAGTGGGAACTCTTTTGATGATCCCGTTGTCAGAGGATCTGACCCAACCGACACCTCCGAGGAACATACGGGGCTTCTTTCCCTTGAACAATCCCTGGGTATCCAAGCGGTATTGTTCATAAGCAGTATAGGTGAACGAATCGTACTTTCCTTCCGATCTAAATCTCGGCAGACCTGCGGAAGAATCATCGACCAGAGAATCGAACCAACGTTGATATGCTTTGTATATCCTGCTGCCGACTTCTCTGACAGCACTTCCGTAAGCTTCCCTCCTCCAGAGATTGATCCCCCTGAACTCACCTGCTTTCGCGGTGAGTTCGAATTCCGATGGGAATCTCGGAAGAGGGTTGGTATCCGTTTCGTACAGCGAAGCATCTTCACCTTCCTTCACGCCCATGCTCTCGCGCCATTCTTCATATCTTTTAGTGAAGTCCCTGCAGTACTCGTTGAGATCGTTGTAGGTGGCCCTGCAGGCATGCAGGGTCAGTAAGAGTTTCTTCTCCTGTTCAGGTTTAGGGAAGAGTTGGATCTTCACGGTACGATATAGCATCGTTTTTCATACGTTGTTTAGGAGTATATAAAGTTCACAGGGGGAGGTCGCCGAAAGTGACTGAAACTGAAATCCGATTGACCAAAAGACAACTCAATCAACCAATCGATTTCCACACACTTCGTTATAGAACCTATCCAATCTTGAAAGAACACCGAGAAATTGAAAATGGAGTCGCGGCCGCCGTTGCCAGCGGCCGCTAGGCCTTTAGGGCCTGCCTGGTTTCCTCCAAATCAGGTTGCTTTCAGAATTCCGCTTTAGGTATATTATGCTATTCGCGGATGGATACATGCCTGCTTCAGTCCCGGATGAAATCGGTGCGTGCCCTGGGCTCGGGCTCCGGGAGTTCGACCCCGGACTTCTTCCCGGCATCTATGCACTTCAGGATCCAGGCGATGTTCCTGCCGAGCGTCCTCATGGTCTGCATGCCCTCAGCATCCTTGACCACCTCTTCCACGGTGTTGCCGTGGGTCATGTTCCAGTACTGGGAGCCGGGGACGACCATGCTGCTGATCAGGAAGTACTGGTTCAGCCTCTCGAAGGAAGCGGAGTTGCCGCCTCTCCTGGCGTTCACGACGCAGGCCCCGACCTTTCCGCCGAGCTTCCCGGCGTAGCTGTAGAAGAAGCGGTCCATCCAGGCACAGAGCTGTCCGGCAGGGCCGGAGTAGTACACGGGGGAGCCGAAGACGAATCCGTCGAATTCATCGATCCTCTTCCCGATCTCGTTGGGATCGTCATTGATGACGCATTTTCCTTTCTTCTTGCAGTATCCGCATGCTTTGCATCCGGGGATCTCTCCCTTGCCGATCCAATGGATCTCGGTCCCGATGCCGTTCTGTTCCAAAGCATCCGCCACTTCCCTGAGGGAGGTGTAGGTGCAGCCCTTCTCATGGGGGCTTCCGTTGACGAGGAGTACCTTCATGTTATCGGAACACGGAAACGGTACTCGGACTAAAAACTGATTTCGGAAAAAAGGGAGGCGCCCCAGGGCTGCCGGGGCGAAGATTGGAGAAACGCCGGGATGGCGACCGGCTCTGTTTAGAGTGATTTCTGGGTCTGGTAGACCGCAGTGACGAAAGTCTCGGTGACAGGCGAGGACTGCTCCTGCTGGCACATGCGCTTTGCGATGTCCTGGCGGATGAGCTCGCGTCCGTCTGCGATGGCGTGCTCGACCTTCCTGACGATCATTTCGTTCATGGTGTTCATGGCCTCGTCGAGGGACTTGATTCCCTTGATGGAGAGGACCTTGTCGTTCTCGCATCTGACGATGTCCTGACATACCGCGTGGAGTGCCCTGAAGCCCTCGGCGGCCTTGATGCTCCTGCCGGTCTCGAAACCGAAGGGCATGATGGTGATCGCACCCACCTTCACGCCGGAACGGTCGCAGAGCTCTGCGACGACGGAGGCGGCTCCGGAACCGGTTCCTCCTCCCATACCCGCGATGATGTAGGCGTAATCGTATTTGCTGACTGCTGCGGTGATTTCCGCTTCGTGGATCTGGGCGCACTTCTTTCCCAGAGCAGGGTCGCCGTTGGTGCCGAGGCCCTTGGTGACTTCCTTGCAGATATACAGCCTGGTGTCGGCGGCCGCGGTCTCCAGAGCCTTCCTGTCGGTGTTGATGGCAATGACTCCGACGCGGCTCATCTTACCGTAGAGCATGGAAGCGATCCTGACACCTGCTCCGCCTATCCCAATAACGGCGACGCGGGCATCCCCGGAAACTGCTATGTCCTTCTCGACTGCGTTCATCTGTATTCTCTCCTTTTTCTTTGTCAACAGTTCAGTTCCTTTCGTCCCGTCCCTTCTGACATACTGGTCTGCTCTCACATTATGCGCGAAGACTGCTGTGCAGCCTTGAACGCACGTGCCCTCGAGTCGTCGATTGCCTCCTTGGGAATGACTGCGGTGTTGATGAGCTCCCTGATGAAGCTCTCAGAGTCGTAGATCGTTCCGTCGGCCCTCATGTTCTCGAGTGTCTGCAGCACGACCGGGTTCAGTCTGACGGTAACAGAGTTATCGTCCGACTGGGCCTCAGCCTTGTTGTTCGCGATATACTCGCGTATTGCGTCACGGATGAAGACGCTGCGGTTTTCGAGATCATGATCACTCATGAAGTCTTCCATGAGCTGAATGTCCGCGTTGGACATCCTTATCGTGATTTTCGTTCCTTCATCGACCATATCCGTCACTTCTTTGCAATAGTTGGATCCCACCCCTTCTGTTGCAATACTCATTAAGCGGTATGTGGTATATAAAATGTCTGACGGATGCCTTACATTTGTCGGGCATCCTCACCCTCAAACCGAGAGGATTTTCCATCTTTCACTCCTAATCTGAACTTTTTCGGTTCTCAACCGGGATCTCAGACGGTATTGATGATATCCATATTGTATTATTAAAACGCTTGTAGGTTAATCCTGTCAGACAGGGGCCGTTTTCAGCTTCTGATTATATAATTAATAAGGAAAAGAGGGAGAAGAACAGCATTTTTCTCGGGAAACTGCTGTTTCAAGGCCCCGGATCCATCTGAAAATGCCGCCTTCACTAGGGGTGTTCCTGTCAGACAGACCCGCCTCTGACATACTCGTGTCTGACTGACGTCACGATTTGCGGGAAACCGCGTTCACCCACCGCACCCCGGTCTCCGAGGCGGTGTTCTCCCACAGCTCCAAGACCGAGAATCCGCATCCTTCGAGCAGTCCTCTGAGCCTTCCGGAGGTCATGTCGGTGTAGCGGCGTCCGTCGCGCTCGCCTTCGAAGCTGCCTTCCTTGAAGCAGCAGAACAGGATCCCGCCGTCCTTCAGAGCATGTCTGACAAGCTTCAGTACGTCCGGAAGCTCCGCGGACGGGACGTGGAGCAGGGAGGCGCAGGCCCATACCCCGTCGAACTCCTCCTCATAGTCGAGTTCCGAGAACGTCAGACATCTGACGGGCAGGCCGGTGTACCTCTCCGCCTCCCTGCACATGTTCTTCGAACCGTCCACGGGTACGGCCTCGAACCCCAGCCTTGAGAAGGCGAAGGAATCCCTGCCGGACCCGCATCCGATATCGAGGATGCGCGCTCCCCTCGGGAGCCTGGAGATGAACCTGCCGCGGTCGTCGAGAACGTCATGGGTGAGGCTCTCGGCCGCGTATTCCTCCGCATTGGCCTCGTAGAACTCCAGGGTGTCCATGCCTCAGCCATGTGTTCACATGGTAAAAGACTTTTATCAGGTGCGCGTACCCGCGCGTAGTTATAAGGTGACCTGATGGCACGCGACTACGCAGAGATGGAAGCTAAATGGCAGAAAGCCTGGACCGACGCTAAGCTGAACGAGTCCGAGAGGAAGGACGGCAAACCCAAATTCATGATCATTTTCGCCTACCCCGGAATCACCGGGTACCTCCACGTCGGACACCTCAGGGGATACACCTACGCCGACGCCCTGGGAAGGTACAAGAGGACCACCGGCTACAACGTCCTCTTCCCCGTGGGAACCCACGGAACCGGAAACGGATGCATCAGCCTCGCCAACAAGATCAAGAAGCACGACGAGAAGACCGTGGACTACCTGGTCAGGAACGGATGCGACCCCGCCCTCGTCGACAAGCTGACCGAGCCCATGGACGTCGTCAACTTCTTCAACGGCGTCTACCAGAACGACTACTGGAGGAGGTTCGGCTTCCTCGCCGACTGGAGGAGGTTCACCTGCACCCTCTACCCCGACTACGGAAAGTTCATCGAGTGGCAGTTCACCAAGCTCAAGGAGAAGGGGCTCCTCATCCAGAAGCCTTATTACGCCCCCTTCTGCCCCGAGCACGGACCCGTCGCCGTCGATCCCTCCGAGACCGACATCTCCAAGGGAGGTCTCGCCGAGACCCAGGAGTACACCCTGCTGAAGTTCTGGTGCGAGGAGAAGAAGTTCTTCCTCGTGGCCGCCACACTCAGGCCCGAGACCGTCTACGGACAGGTCTGCTTCTGGGCCCGCCCCGACATGGAGTACAGCATCGTCCAGAAGGATGGAGAGAAATGGGTGGTCAGCCCCCAGTGCGCCGAGAAGCTCCAGCTTCAGTTTGACGGTGTCGAGACCGTCGGATCCATCCCCGGGAAGGAACTGATCGGACTCATGTGCAGGGCCCCCATGCTCCACAAGGAGATCCCCGTCTTCCCGGCAGACTTCGTCGACCCCGCCATCGGAACCGGACTGGTCACCTCCGTCCCCTCCGACGCGCCAGCCGACTGGGACGCCCTCGAGAGGGCCAAGGCCAACCCCGAACTCACCTCCGTCTACGGCATCCCCAAGGATGTCGTCGACGCCGTCGAGCCCGTCTCCATCATCTCCATCAAGGGATACGGCGACTTCCCCGCCAAGGATATCATCGCCAAGATGAAGATCCCCGACATCAAGGACCCCGAGAAGTTCAAGGAGGCCATGGAGGAGGCCAAGAAGACCATCTACAAGGACGGCTACCACATGGGCCGCATGAAGGACGTCTGCGGCGAGTTCGCAGGACTCCGCGTCGAGGAAGCCAAGGACAGGATGAAGCAGGCCATGATCGACGCCGGCGAGGCCGAGCTCTTCAGGGACCTCACCCTCGAGGTCATCTGCAGGTGCGGACGCCAGGTCCACATCAGGAGGATCGACGACCAGTGGTTCATCAACTACGCCGACCCCGCCCTCACCGACCTCGCCAAGCAGCACGCCAGGAAGATGAACATCTACCCCGCGGACTACTACGAGAACGTGCAGGGAGTCCTCGACTGGTACAGGGAGAGGGCCTGCGTCAGGCTCGGCAACTGGCTCGGTACCAAGTTCCCCTTCGATTCCAAGTGGACCATCGAGGCCATCTCCGACTCCACCCTGTATCCGATCTTCTACCTCATCTCCCTGTACAGCAACAGCGGAAAGATTAAGACGGAGCAGATGACCCCCGCCTTCTTCGACTATGTCATACTCGGAGAGGGAAGCGCCAAGGCCGTGTCTGACGCCACCGGCATACCCGCCGACCTCGTCGAGGACATCAGGAAGGACGTGCTCTACTGGTACCCCCTGGATATCAACCTCGGCGGTAAGGAGCACATGACCGTCCACTTCCCCGTGTTCCTGCTCAACCACGCGGCCATCCTCCCCGAGGAGATGAACCCCCAGGGAATCGTCGTCAACTGGTACGTCACCGGCAAGAACAAGGACAAGATCTCCAAGTCCAAGGGAGGAGCGCAGCCCATCCCCGGCGCCGTCGCCAAGTACGGTGCGGACGCCATGAGGCTGTATTACGCGCACATCGCATCCATGTTCGTGGACGTCGAGTGGGACGAGGATGTAGTATTCACATACAAGCAGAAACTCGAGAAGATCATGTCCACCGTCGAGGACCTCATCGCCTCCGAACAGGATGTGCCAGCAGGTCCCATCGACCAGTGGCTTCTCTCCAGGTTCAACACCCATCTCAACGAGATCAGGGCCGCCATGGACAAGTACGACCTGAGGCAGATGTGCACCGTCGTCTACTTCGACATGGCCAACGACCTCCGCTGGTACGAGAGGCGCGGCGGAAAGAACAGGGCCACCCTGATGAAGGCCCTCCGCATCTGGATCAACGCCATGATGCCCGTCACCCCCCACATCGCGGAGGAACTCTGGCAGGAGGCCGGATTCGAGGGACTCGTCTCCGAGGCCCAGCTCCCCGAGGCGGAGGCCGTCTCCGCCGCCGCCGAGTACGGCGAGGAGTTCGTCCAGGATGTCATCTCCGACGTGAACGAGATCAGGAAGCTGGCCAAGGGCGACGTCACCAAGGCCGTCATCTACACCTCCCCCGCCTGGAAGGTCAACATCATGAAGGACGCCATCGCCATGGCCGAGGCCGGCGAGCTGTCCGTTCCCAACCTCACCAAGAAGTGCATGGCCGACGAGGAGCTGAAGAAGAACGGAAAGGCAGTATCGGACTTCGCCAAGAAGACAGCCGTGGACCTCCAGAGGGGTAACCTCGAGGCCAAGAAGGCCCAGGCGGAGTTCGACGAGAATGCCTTCCTGCAGTCCGCCAGGGACTTCATCGCCGCCGAGGTCGGGCTCGAGGTCCAGATCTTCGGTGCCGACGACGAGGACAAATACGACCCCGCAGGCAAGTCCAAGGTCGCCGCACCCGGCAGGACCGCCATCTACCTGGAGTGACCAACCTGTCCGCTTTCAGGCTGAGGGCATCGGTAAGGGGACTCAATCCCCCCGCATCGCGCGTGCTCGCGGTGCCCTCGGGCATCTCCTTCCTCGACCTGCACATGCTGCTGCAGGCAGTGGCAGGATGGGGCTCCCGCAACTCCCACCGCTTCGTTGCGGGGGACAAGAGGATCGGCCCCGCAGACTTCGGCGTCTCCGAGGAGGCCGACGAGACCGTGGAGGATTATTCCGGTTCCAGAATCTCCTACGAGTACGGCCCCTTTGTCACCGACATCATGTTCCTGAAGGGGAAGACCCAGGATACCGAAAGACCGATCATTCTCGAGGCCAAGGGATACTTCCCTCCCGAGGAGTGCAAGGACATGGACGAGTATGCCGAGGTGCTCGCCATCAGGGAGGACGAATCAGACCCCTCCCACCTCAATATCTGCTCCTGGCTCCAGGAGGTCGAGGACAGCCAGGACACCGAGGCGCTCAACAAGGAGTTCGCCGAGACCTGGGAGCCCATAGGCAAGATAGAGGGCCGCATCCCCTTTAATGTCGGAGCCACCATCGGCGCACTTTTGATCACCGGCAGCGATGGATATTTCTACGACCGCGAGAAGAAGCGCATCACGGAGGAATCCGACGGTTCATCCCGCTACCTGCCCATCGAGCCCATGGAGGAGAAGTTCGTCCAGACCCTGGCCGGCCTCTACGCCGATATGGTCGGAGTGAAATCCGACAATATGCTCGAGACCCTGCTGGAGGACGAGTACCGCCAGGGCTGGGAGGAGTATGCGGAGAACTTCCTCGACGAGATTACCGACCGCTGGGCGGATCGCTACGGCTTCATCGTAGAGGCATATGCCGACAGCGATCTGGCACATATGATGGACGCCTTCGACGGCAGTCCCGATAAGTCCGGGGAATGAAGCTCAGGCCTCTTTTCCGAAGAATGCCTCGAGCATACCGTCCATCTTGGATCCGAAGGCTTTGAGGATCTCCGATATCCTGATCTGCTGAGGGCATACCTTCTCGCAGGACTTGCATCCGATGCATGCCGAAGGTCTCTTCTCGGGAGGGAGGGCCTTGATGGCGAAGGGTGCGATGAATCCGCCGCCGGTGAGGGCATCCTCGTTGTATTTCTCCAGGAGGACGGGGATGTTCAGCTCCTTGGGGCAGTGGGAGAGGCAGTACTTGCAGGCGGTGCAGGGAGCTATCTTTCCGTTGATGAGTCCCTTCGCGATGTCCAGCAGAGCATCGGTCTCCTCTTTGCTGAGAGGTTCGTCCTTCTCGAAGATCCTCAGTTTCTCCCTCATCTGCTCCATCTCGGTCATGCCGGACAGGATGACGGTGACGCCGGGGAGGGACTGCAGGAACCTGAAAGCGAGCTCCACGGGTTCGATTCCGGGCCTGGTCTTCCTCATCCTTTCGAGGTCCGCGGGAGCCATCTTTGCGAGCATTCCGCCGCGGAGAGGCTCCATGACCCAGACGGGGATACTGTACGAATTGAGGAGGTCCAGTTTGCCCTTGGCGCCCTGGAAGTTGTAATCCAGGTAGTTCATCTGGATCATACCGAACTCCATGAACTCCCCGTACTTCTCCAGGAAACGCTTCATGACCTCGAGAGAGCCGTGGCAGGAGAATCCCAAATGCTTGATCTTCCCTTCGGCCTTCATCCTGCGGAAGAACGATACGGTGTGGTACTTCTCCTCGTTCATGTACCTGTCGATGTTGAGTTCGCAGACGTTGTGCAGGAAGTAGAAGTCGAAGTAGTCCACCTTGCATTTCTCCAGCTGTTTCGCGAAGATCTCCTCGTGCTTGCCGAAGTTGCTGAGGTCGTATCCAGGGAACTTGGTGGAGAGCCGGTAGCTGTCGCGCGGGTATCTGGAGAGGGCCTCGCCCATGACGGTCTCGGAAGTCCCCATGTGGTATCCCCAGGCGGTGTCGAAGTAGTTGATGCCCGATCTGTATGCCTCGTCCACCAGGGCCTCGGCCTTGGGTACGTCCACTTTTCCGTCGTTTCCGTCGATGACCGGCAGGCGCATGGCACCGAAACCCATCATCGAAAGCTTGTCTCCCTTATAGTCTCTGTAGATCATGCGATCCCCCTTACTCTCCCCAGGGTTTGAAAAGGTGCTGTTTTATGCCTGCCTGGGACAGGCAGCGCCCTACTATGAAATCGACCATCTCTCCGACGGTCTGAGGTTTGGGATAGAATCCGGGATTGGCATCCATGATGACCACTCCCAGCCTCGCGAGCTTGAGTTCGTTCTCCAGCATGATGGCGCTCTTGGGGGTCTCTCTGGTGACCAGGACGATCTTCCTCCCCTCCTTCAGCGCGCACATAAAGGTGCGGGAGATGAGGGTGTCGCCGAGCCCGCAGGCGAATTTGGCCACTGAGGACTCGGTGCAGGGGACCACGAAGAGGACGTCGTAATCGAAGGACCCGGACGCGATGGGCGCGAAGAAATCGGAGTCGTCGAAGACCCTGTCGGCCATGGCCTCCACCTGCTCCACGGAGTACTGCGTCTCCTCGGGGATGATGGCCTTGGCGGTGTCGGACATGACCAGCAGCTTCTCCCCGGGGAGCTCCTGGAGGAGCCTGATGCCGTAGATGGCGCCGGAGGCCCCGGTCATGGCGACTACCGTCCTCATGGTATCACTTCAGCCTTACAGTCTCCAGGTTCTGGGGAGCCACGGTCTGGATGTTGAACTTCTTGTAGATGGACGAGGCGAGGTCGGAGCACTTCCTGTCCTCACCGTGTCCGATGATGATCTTGTCGGGCTTGGGTTCCATGGTACCGACGAACTTCATCATCTGCTTCCTGTCGGAGTGACCGGAGAATCCGTCGACGGTCTCGCGATTCATCTTGATCTGGATGTTGATGGGCTTGCCCTTGTAAGGCAGGGTGATGTCGCTCCTTCCCCTCTGGATGGTCCTTCCGAGGGAGTTCTCGGACTGGTATCCGACGAAGAGCAGCCAGTTCTTGGGGTCGTCCGCCCATTCCCTGAAGTACTCGAGGACGGGTCCTCCGGACATCATACCTCCGGTGGCCAGCACGATGCAGGGCTCGGGGCTGTGGCAGATCCTCTCCCTCATCTCGCCGTTCTCGACGCGGTGGAACATGGGGTTGAGGAAGGGGTTGTTGCCCTTCTGGAAGATCTCGGTCCTGAGGGAGCTGTTAAGATACTCGGGGTATGCGGTGTGGATGGCGGTCGCCTCCCAGATCATACCGTCAAGGTAGACGGGCATCTCGGGGATGGTCTCGGTCCTGACGAGCTCCTCGATGACGAGCATGACCTCCTGGGAACGTCCGACGGCGAAGACGGGGATGAGCACCTTTCCTCCGTGGGCGGTGGCCTCCTTGATCAAATCTCCGAGCTGCTCGGAGGCGTCCTTCCTGGAGGGCTGCATGTCGTTGTGGCCTCCGTAGGTGGACTCGATGACGAGGGTCTCGCACCTGGGGAACTTGTTGACCGCGGGGTTGAAGAGCCAGGTCTTCTCGAATTTGGTATCTCCGGTAAATGCGATGTTGTGGAGTCCGTCGCCGATGTGGAAGTGGGCGATGGCGGATCCCAGGATGTGTCCCGCGTTGTGGAAGGTGAGCCTCACGTCGGGGGTGATGTCGGTGGTCTCGTTGTACTTGAGGGGGATGGTGTGGAGGATCTCGTTCTTCACGTCCTTCTCGGTGTACAGGTTCTTCTTGGCCTCGCCGAAGGCCAGTTTGATGTTGTCGAGCTGCAGCAGGGCCATCAGGTCCCTGGTGGGTGCGGTGCAGTAGACGGGTCCCTTGTATCCGTATTTGAAAAGAGCGGGAAGGGTACCGCAGTGGTCGAGGTGGGCGTGGGTGATGACCACGGCGTCGATGGAATCCAGGGGCTGCACCTCGGGGATGGCGAAATAGGGGGTCGCCTCGGATCCGGGGTCCAGACCGCAGTCGATGAGGATCCTGCTGTTCCTGGTGGTGAGGAGGGAAGCCGACCTCCCGACCTGCCTGAAACCGCCCATGGTGGTGACCCTGATCCACTGCTCTCCCTCGACGATGGGGCGCACCAGGTTCCTGGCGACCTCCTTGAGCATCTTGCTCCTGTCGTCGGCCTCGTGCCTCAGGTATCCCCTGACGTCCGAGATGGTCTTGGAGGGGATGGGGGGCGAACGGATGACCTTCACGTTCCATCCACTCTCCTTCTTGAGGGCGGCCAGAAGGGATCCCTCGTTGCCGACGACCTCGTTGGGGTTGATCGCTTCTACGATAGCTTCGCCGGTGTTGGCATCGAAGTTGATGTCGGTCATGCCGGCGGATTCGGGGATCTGCGAGCGGATCTTCTTCTCGACGGAGTCGGTGTCCTCGAGCATGCTGGGGTCGGGCCTGATGTCGACCCTCCTGCGGAGCGTCTGCGCGAGGGTGCGGGGGAGGCTGACCTCGGAGGAGAACTCGTCGTAGTTCTTGACGTAGATAACGACGAGGGAGGCCTCGAACTCGATCTTGGCGATGTCCATGGTGCTGGGAACGAGCCCCATAACCTGGGTCCTCAGGCTGTCGAATAGTCTGTCTGGATTCATTTTATCGGCTTCTGGTAGTGTTTTGAGAAAGATGGGGGCTCGGGGCCCCCTATGGGAAGGGGTTTGAGTGACTGTTTTAGTTGGGGTACTTGAATCCGAGCTCCTCGCACCTCTTCCTGATGAGGTCGTTGGGGATCCACTCGTATCCTTTCGGTCCGATGTAGAGGATGAGCATTCCGTCGCCGGTGTAGTTGTCCCTGCGGCGGGCGGCGTTGAGTCCGGAGATGGCGACGTCGATGGCCTGCTCCTTGGTCATGTTGTCCTTGTAGAGGGTCTCGAGCGCACCGTAGGCGGTGATGGAACCGGAACCGGATGCGCAGTACCTGTCCTCGATGACTCCTCCCGCTCCGTCGACGCTGAAGACGTGTCCTCCGGTCTTGTCGTAGCCTCCGAGGAGGGGGCCGAGGTAGAATCCGGAACGGATGACGGATCCCATCAGGGTGGCAGCGGTCTGCACGGACATGGGTGCTCCCTTCTGCATCTCGTAGATGGCAATCTGGCTGGTCATGTACCTGACCATGAGCTGGGCGTCTCCGACGAGTCCGGAAATGGTCATACCGAGGTTGTCGGACAGAGGATAAACCTTCTGCACGTTGCTGTTGGCGATGAGGTTGCCCATGGTGGCCCTCTGGTCAGTAGCAAGTATGACACCGTCCTTGATCCTCATTCCGAGGGTGGTGGTACCGGTTTTGAGTACGTTGTCGGATTCAGTATTGTGTGCGCTCATGATTCTACCTTCGTTCAATTGTGACCGAAAACAACACTCGGGAAAAGTCCGATTGTATGATTCGGTATAGTTTGCGGGACTATAAAAAACTATTTTACTGACGTGTCTGCGCGTGCGCGCATTAGTTAACGCTATATTTCCCGCGGGACATGTACGTGCGATGGAGAACAGCAGCCCCGCCACCCCCAAGAAGACGATCAAGCACGTCTGCCTCACCAACAGGATGCCCCTCGGAATCAGCTCCGACCCGGAGTCCGACATTCTCTCCGCGATGAATGACCCAGACGTGATGATCCTCATCCGCGGGATGATGGAGAAGGAGCTCGTCGCACCCTTCGCCGGAGGGGCCTTCGGGCTCGAGGAGGCCGCCGTCAACGCCGCCGTCAGGAAGATGAAGGCCGGAGGTCTCATCTGCTCCCGCCGCGTCGAGCACGAGGACGGCGTCCACCACCATTATTATCTCAACTCCGGACGCTTCAGGACCCTCGCCGAATTCCTCGACAAGATCGTGGAGGACTCCGAGAGGATGAAGGCGTCATTCCCGGAATCCGATTGATTCACAGGGAGATGTGTAGCATGGCCATGAAAACCATGGCCGCCACGGGCATCATGCAGGCGAACCTCCCTGCCACGGTGGCGCCGTTGTTCCTGGTGTCGAGGCCGTTCACGAGCACCGCTATCGTTGCGCACAGCTCTATCAGGTAAACGGAGAGGATCAGGGTGGTGCTGCCGTCGTCAGCCATGCCCGCCAGGGCCCTCATGGGCCCGAGTATCGATACCGACAGTCCCAATACGAGCGGTGCGAACACCGCGGCAGTCCCGTACATGGTGTCGGTCATGCTCTTGAGCTCGTTCCTTATGTTCCTGCGCACCGATTCCCTGTCCTTCAGCTGTCTTCCCAGGGATTCCGCCATCCTCCCCGCATCGGTCAGGTCCCTCAGGGATATGCGGTAGATGTCGGTCAGGATGCGGACTGTCTCTGCCGAGAAGAGGCCGAAGGCCGAGCTGATTGCATGCTCCACGTCCCCCCTGCAGATGTCGAGTTCGTTCCTGAAGAGGACGGCGTAGGGGCGGCATTCCTTCGCATCGTAGGTGCTCCCGTATAGAGCATCCTCGAACCCGTTCCCCGCCATCAGCCTGTAACCGATTTCGAAGATGCAGTCCTGCAGCCTCTTCTCCGCGGAGGCCACATGCCTGCGGGCCTTCCCGGTCAGAAAATCGGCAGCAGCGGTGAGTATCCCTCCGGCGGCCGCTCCGAGGCATATCGATGCAGCCGCGTCACCGGTTGCTGTGTAAACCGCAAGGGCGGCGGGGACGGCAGAAAGGAGCAGAAGATCTGAGGTGTGGAATACCTTCCCGCGCGGCCTCACGGGGTTCCTCCCGCTGACGGTAATGATGACAGAGGTGACTGCTGCGGGTATCAGGATCAGGGTGATGATCGATACCGTCCTCTGGTCTATGCCCGATCTGAAGAGTCCGCTCATCCCCATCATGGGCAGCACGGACATCAGGACCATGGGCACCATGATGCCCAGTCCGAAGATCACCATGCAGGGTGTGTTTAGCGAGGAGCAGAACGTCCTGCCCGATTCCCGGAGGCCGTTGAGAGCTATCTCCGAGGCCTCCTTGAGTATCTCGGATCTCTCCTTCTGGGTCTTGCTCCTCTCTGCCGACATGGCGAGCCTCAGGGCGGTCCCGTAGGCGGTATTGCATTCTGGTAGCGAGGAGATCACCGAATACAGCGCGGAGCTCATGTCGGGGGTCAGCCTGGTGTCCGCATCCAAGACTATCCTTCCGAAGATCGTGCGGGACAGTTCCGGTCCGTTCTCAGCCACATCCCTCACCGCGGTGTCGAGGGATCCTCCCCTGCCGAGCACCGAGGTCATCCTCCCTATCACGTCGGGACCCTCGTTCAGCAGACGGGGTGACTGACAAGCTTTCTTTACGGCGTCCTTTTCCATGGAGCAGGTCTCGCCGTGAGGGTATAAAAACGGCTGAACTGCAGTTAGCTCGGTAATCCAACCCGAGTATGACAGATAATCCTTGATTATCGGTCAGACTGCAGTGCCGGCACACCCCTCTCCGGGTGCCCGGCTATTCTGCTCCCTGGACAGGAGCACGGATAGCGGGTCTATCCATTCGACACCCATGAGTCCCGCACGCTCAAGCATGTTCTCGCAGGAATTCACATCCCTGTCCTCGACATACCTGCAATAGGGGCACACATGCGTCCTGACGCTCAGGTCCTTCGGCACCTTCATGCCGCAGGACGAGCACAGCTGGGACGTATCCCTGGGATCCACCAGGATCACATCGTGACCGGCGCTCGAAGCCTTGTCCGTGATCCTTTTTCTCAGCAGTCCGAGGGATGCGTCGTTGTAACCGTTGGTCATTGCCCTGCTTTTTGAGATCTTGCGCAGGCCCCTGACCGAAAGGTCCTCCATCACGATGACGGAGAAGTTCTTCGCTATTTCCGAAGATATGAGTTCGATGTTGTTCTTTCTGTGGTTGTTTATCTTCTCGTAAATGTGGTTGATCCTGGTCTGAATCTTCCGGTACTGGGGGGAACCGTACAGGGCCCTGCTCAGCCGTCTCTGGAGTTTGGCCAGTTTCTTCTTATACGTCCTGAAGGTGTGATCGTTGGGATACGTCTTCTTCGTAGACAGCGCGGCGATGTTACTGACTCCGATATCCACCGCTACAGGCGGGAGGGGGGTTGTATCCTTCACCGGAGGTTCGGTCTCATAGATGATACAGGCGTAGTACTGATAGTACGAGCCCATGTCCTTCCTCTTGACGGTGCAGGTCTTCACTCTTCCCTCTATCTTCGTGGATTGGTTGTAGCACCTTACGAGACCGGGCACCTTACCCAATCTGAGGAAACGTCTCTTCTTTCCGTTCCTCTTCTCCGTCACGACGGAGAAATCGATGGGGGTAGGGTAGGTGTACGAGGAGAACGAGCCCTTGGGACGGTACCTGGGGAAACGGCCGCCGTCGTTAGATTCTTGCGGATCCACTTCTGCGGTCGATTCTGCCTTGCGTTCACCCTTGTGCCTCTTACCGCTGAGTGTCTTCTCGCAGGCCTTGATGACACGCTTCGACGTGGCATTCAGGGTCATTGAGTACGCATCGCGTATGTACCTGTGATTGTGCCTCATCTGAGTGCCGAGCTTGTTCAGATCGAATACGGTCGGAAGGCGGCCTGTCTTGCGATGCACGTTCTTGCAGGCAGTGATCATCGAATTGTAGACGAGACGGTTCGCATCGATATTGTGGTCCACGACCTTCCTCTGCTCCGAGGTGAGTTCGATGCGCATCCTGATCGTCTTCATCGGGAATCTCCACGATTCCGGGGTATATAAAGTTAAGAGGGGGAGGTCACCGAAAGTGACCGAAACTGACATCATCCGACATCTTTGGGAGAAATCCCTGTCGAAACCCTCACTCGCATATATTCCCTGCACGGTATCTCTATTCAGACAAACGTCCCATTGCCTCTTTTCACGGATAGGCCATCGTGTTTTTCAAGACATTGTTATTGCGATTGTTCCCGACCTCGTTCACGCTTACGGATTATACATACCCAGACCTGGAAAAAACTACGAAAAATGATATTGAATTCCCCTGTTTTTAGTCCTTTCGAACAGGATATCGTTTCCAGATACGACATATGCCCGGGTATCGGGTACGAACGGTCATGGATCGGAAGAGAAATCTGCTAACTGAGAACAGGAAACGGTATGACAAAAAGTTAGAAACGTACGCTAACTGTCATACTCAGGTTCGGAATAGAAATTGAACATCCGTCAGAGCGCCATACTCATGACGTAATCGTTGCGGATGACGCCGTCGCCGATCATCTGCAGACAGCGGTAGTAATCGGTCATACCTGCACGGATGTAGGCTTTGAAGGCCCTCTGGTTGTGATAGTACACGTTGAGGTAGACTTCTGAGCATCCATTCTCGCGGGCAATGTCGAACATGCTGAGGAGGGCCTCGTGACCCAATCCCTTGCCTCTGAAACGGGGTTCCAGGTACAGTTTGTTGATGTAGAACCTGCCGTCGTCCTGGATGTGGTAAGAATAGAGCCCCAGGCGTTCGCCGTCCTTGTAGACGTACCCGAACTCGTAGCCGCGGGAGATGGATTCCCTGATGGCATCGGGATTGGTCCAGGTGGAGAAGATGTACTCCGCCTCCTCCGGAGGCATGATCGGATCGAACACCTCGTGCCATATCGGGTGCAGGTAAGATGACAGTTCCTCGGCGTCCTGAGGACCCTTCCTTTCGAATTCCATCGCGACCCGATGGGCATCCGAATACAAAAACCGAGAGGTCAGAGTTTCCCGGCCTTCTTCGACAGGCGCTCCATCCTCATCCTGCGGATGTCGAGGTTCATGACCACGATGGAGAGGGGGATCAGAGCCATGCCGATGAAGTTCAGCAGACCGAGGCTCTCGCCGTAGATCACGTATCCGACGATGACGGCGGAGGGCACCTCCAGGATGCCGATGAGGTTGGCGGTGACCGGCGAGAGGTACTTGAGCGAGTACACCTGCAGATAATAGGGGATGAGGGACATCAGGATGCCCATACCCAGGATGTCCATTATGACCTGGTTCGATACGACCTTGCCGGGAATGGATAAGACGTCCGAGAAGGGCAGCGACACCAGCGCCGCGGTGAGGAAGACGTAGAGGATCACGGTGTTGCCGGAATACCCCCTGTTCATCAGCAGCTTGTTGCCCACGGTGTATCCCGCGAAGGTCACTCCCGCCAGGGCGGCGAAACTTATACCCAGGAGGTCGAAGTCGACGTCCTCGGAGAGCACCCCGGTGACCAGTATGCAGCCGACGAACGCCATGCAGATGGCGAACACCTTCCGAGCGGTGATGACCTCGCTGAAGAGGATCATGCAGAACAGCAGCACCCAGTAGGGAGAGGTCATCTGCAGAACGGTGGAGAGGGACAGGTGGATGCGGATCTGCGCCTCGAAGAGGAAGAAATCCGACACGATCCTGATGGCGCCGATGAGGACGAACAGCCACACGTCCCGCCTCTTTATGGCGAAGCTGGTGCGGTCGAAGATTGCCAGCAGGACCGCGAGTATGACGGCGCCTATGAGCATCCTCAGGAAGGCCGTCTGCATGGCCGTGAAGCCCTCGGAGGCGAGGTTCCTGGTGTACATACCGATGAAACCCCAGATGGCCGCGGAGAAGGTCATCGCGGCGATTGCTGAACCTGCCTTGCTGTCCATGTCGGCGCCTCAGTCCTCGAAGACGGCCCTGATGGCGCGGAGCCTGAAGGTGCACAGGAAACCGCACAGGAGGAAGTAGAAGCCGTTCAGGTTGCCGATGCCGCACAGTCCGCCCATGATGATGGTGGATGCGAGGCAGGAGTAGAACGACACGTTGAAGTAGCGCCTCTTGACGAGGGTTATCATGCTGACGGTGGCCGCGGCACAGCTGGAGGCGAAGAGCGCCAGCTCGAAGGAGGCAATCTTCCCGAGTCCCATGAGGCCCTCCACGGATCCGATGTATCCTGCGAGGAGCATGTACAGCGCGACAGACATCGTGGAGGACATGGCGATCCACACGATGAGCATGAAGATGGTGAAGGACCTGTTGCTCTCGAGGATCTGCTTCTGGATCTGCTCAGCCATCTCGGCGTACGCCTGCTGGGCCCTCTGGATCTGCTCTGCCTGAGCCTCCGCCTGGGAATCAGTGCGGATGTTGGCGCTGCCGGTGCGCTGCTGCGGACTGACACGGTACTCGCGGCCGCAGCGGGGGCAGAACCCGTAATCCTCAAAGAACTGGTATCCGCATTCGATGCAGAACCTTCCCTCAGTGCTTTCCATCGCACGTCTATATGGGTTCGTATTTTAAAAATTTCTTAAACTGCGGCGGAAAGGCCGCCCCGCAGGCCGTATATGGGCCCTTCGGCATGACGGAAACCCTTTTTATCACGCGCGCCGATGGGGGATTTCGAGGGATTCTACCCATGATGACGAGAGGAACGATTATCGCATTTTCCGCCGCGGTTCTGGCGGCTTTGGCGTTAGTCGCGGTCCTCTCCGATTCCTCCGAGGCCGAAACCATCAAGATAGACATCGACGGCGGCCAGTACGAGCTCGACACTGTGAAGCACGAGGCCACCCTGGCCGCGGTGGACGCATTCCTGGGAGACTTCTACATCCCCGCCCTCGTCTCGGACGGCACCGACACCTACCCGGTCACCGCCATCGGTCCCAGGGCGATCCCCAGGAATCTCTACGAGCTTGTCATCGGACAGAACATCGAGAAGATCGACGAGAACGCCTTCGTGAACGCCAACCTGGTCGAGTTCAGCGTGGATCCGGACAACGAGAACTACGAGGTCCACCTAGACGCCCTTTACACCGCCGACGGGACGCTCCTGGCCTATCCCGTCGGGAACACCCGTTCCGAATACTCGGTCATGGACGAGACGGTCGCCATCGCCCCCAAGGCGTTCCAGTTCGCCGACAGCCTCACCAGCATCGAATTCCCCGAAAGCCTCACCCAGATAGGCAACTACGCTTTCAGTAACTGCGCCGCCCTGACCGATGCGGACCTCCCCGAAAGCGTGACTGACGTAGGGGTCGGCATCTTCAGCAACTGCCACTCCCTCACCAAACTGCCCAAGATGCCCTCGTCCGTCATCTACGAATCCACCTTCTCCGGCTGCATCGGCCTCAAGGAGATCGTGATCGACGAGAGCATCGTCACCGTGGGCCCGTCGGCCTTCGCCAACTGCAAGGCCATATCATACCTGTCGGTGCACGAGGGCTGCACCGTCGACGACACCGCCTTCCAGGGCCTTACCGTCTACGACCCTTCCGGCAACCCTGTGACCGGCTCCGCCCTCCGCGGCAACCTCTACTACGGATCCGGCATCGACAAGAATCTTTACGATTCCACCACCGGATTCACCATCCATTTCTCAGCGGGTGAGAGGGAATGCTCCTCCAAGATTATGACCACCGTCGGCGGCAAGCTGCCCTCGCTCCCCACCTACACGGGACTGTTCTGGGATCTCGACACCTGGTATCTCAAGGACGGGACCCAGATCACCACGGAGACCGTCTTCACTTCCGACGACACCGTTTACACGAGCACCGAGATGCCCGACGCGGAACCCCTGGACGACAACCTGATCATCGGCGGGGTTGTGATCGCACTGATGGTCGGGTTCGTGATCTGCGTAATCGCCATGGCGAAGAGATTCTGACCTCACTCGGAAGGCGCGTTGATGTTCTGGTCGGCGGGCTTCCTGCCCTCGGAGAACATGTCCTTGATCCTGCCGAAGATGTCGGAGGAGAATCCAGCCCACCATTCGGGGTCGTAACCGGTGAAGCGCAGGGTGATCTGCCCGGGCTTGTATCCGACGGAGACGCTGTCCTGGGAATCCACATCCTTCACGGCGGGTCCGGGGGCCTCCCTGAACCTGGAGAAGACGTCGTACTTCAGGAAGATCTCCTGGAGCGACTCCCAATCGCCGTCCTGCATGAAGTAGGTCCCGTCCTGGTCGTACCTGTCGAAGAGGTTGTAGAAGGTGAACGTCCTCTCCATGTAGTCGGCGATGACGATGGGGCACCTCTCGCCCTTCTGCTCCACGACGGTGAAGTTCCTGAAGTCGGGGATGCCGGGTTCCAGCTGCCTGCGCTTCATCCTCATGAAGTCGATCATGTCCCTCTTGAAGGACTCGAACTCGCGGGGGAACCTGTTGTATCCCTCGGTGATGGTATGCCTGCCGAGGACGTGGATCTCCAGCGACCAGACGGCACCGTCCTCCTCGGAATCGTCCACGTAGGCGGCCTCCCATTTGGCGGCGTTGGCGTCCTCGATTATCATCATGAGCTTGTCCCAGTCGCCCTCTTCCATGATGTAGTCCCAGCGGAAGTCGGGGACGGTATCCTCCATGCCGAAGAAGCCGTAGCAGCGGAGCATGAGCTTGCCGGTGCTCTTCTCGGCCGCCACCTGCATGCAGTGGGTCTTCTCCTGGAAAACGAAATTGAAGCGGAGGATGTCGCTCATAGTTGTTAATCAGAGCGGCAGTATATAAAGTGTAATCGTGAAAAGTTCAATGAAACCAAGAAAACGATAAAATTCGGTGAAAGGGGAAACCCCCTTCACACTGCCCATCCCTGGGCTCCATCCAGCCGGAGCTCGACGCTCCCCAGCGGATCGGTCCCCCTTCCCGCGAACCACGGGGGCTTGCAGGAGCTCTTGCGGACATGAGCAATGCGCAGAGAACGAACACGTAGGACGGTTTCACGCGGTCGTATCGCGCGTAACGTTTAAAAGCAAATACCCGGAGGACGGGTTTTAACACGAACTGAAAGAATACGGTTGAAATACTCCCGGCCTGATAGCCCCCTCCGTGACCGAGACATACGATTCGTCATATCAGGCAAAGCTCCTCATCGCCGTCTGCTTAGCTACGGTGATCACGCCCCTGATGAGCACCATGATGAACCTCTCGCTCATCTCCATCGGAGAGGATTTCGGCGTGGGCTCCCACGCCCAGGCGTACGTCAACACGGTGTTCCTCCTTGGTTCGGTGGTCAGCATGGTGCCGGCCGCCAAGTTCGCCAGCATCCGCGGCATGAAGAAGGTCTTCGTCCTCGGCCTGTGCATCTGCATGGGCGCAAGCATCCTCTCGATCCTCAGCCCCACCTTCTGGTTCCTCCTCCTGATGAGGTTCACCATCGGCTTCGGTTCCGCCATGCTCGCGGTCACCTCGGTGGCCATGCTCACCTACGTATTCCCCATCACGCAGCGCGGGAAAGTGCTCGGCATCAACACCACATTCGTATATCTGGCACTGTCGATCGGACCCACCGTCGGAGGCTTCATCACCGACACCCTCGGATGGAGGGCCATCTTCGGACTCATATTCATCCTCAGCCTCGGCGCCACGGCCTACGTGCTCAGGCTCCAGGGGGAGATCACGCCCCTTCCCGGCGACGAGATGGACTGGACCGGCTCCGTCCTCTGGGGAACGATGATAGTCATCCTCATGATGGGATTCGTCAACATCACCCAGCCCTGGGGACCTTACATGGTCGTCATCGGGACCGTTCTCCTCATCGCCGTCTGGCTGCACCTCAGGAGGAGCGAAAAGCCCGTCCTCAGCGTGGGGATGTTCCACCACCGCCTGTTCACCCGCTCCTGCGCCGCGGCCTTCCTCAATTACGGATCCTCCTACTGCGTGGCGTTCTTCCTGTCGCTCTATCTGCAGAGCGTGGGAAAGATGACCGCCACCGAAGCCGGTATCGTGATGCTCGTCCAGCCCCTGTTCCAGGTGCTCCTGACCATGAAGATGGGCGAGCTGTCCGACCGCATGCAGAACAAGATCCTCCTGCCGATGCTGGGCTCCCTCGTCACCGGTCTGGGTATGGCATCGTTCATCATGCTGGGCGTGGATTTCGACCTGTATTATACAATCGGCGTTATGGCGATCTGCGGTATCGGCCTGGCGATGTTCTCCGCCCCCAACAACTCCCTCATCATGTCATCCGTTCCCGGTCCTCTCAAGGGAGAGGCCTCCGGCATGCTGGCGGTCGTGCGTCAGAGCGGGATGATGATATCCATGAGCCTCGCCATGACCTCCATCGCGGTGGTCATGGGATCCATGGACAACCTCGGTCCCGATACTCTCGGATCGTTCGTCTCCGCGATGCACATGACCTTCACGGTGTGCCTGCTGATGAACATCCTCTGCTTCATCCTGTGCGCCATCAGGATAAGCCCGGATACCGAGCTCACCTGATCAGTGCCTGGGCTGCACGCCAGCCGCCCTCTGTTTATCGACGGTCTCCTGGACCAGCGAGAAGAAGATGACGTTGTGCACCGGGAGCATGGCCGTGATTATGGGCACCTTGTAGTACATGAAGAGCGGCCACCGGGCGAAATATGCCACGGGGACGCTGTAACCTTCCATGATCTGCCACTCGCCGTTCTCCGCCATGTCACCTGGGTTCGCGAAAGCGTATCTGAAATCGGAGAACACCTCGCCCCTGTCGCGGATGGCCTTCTCCACCGAGAGGATCTCGTCCGCCACCTGGAGCATGCGCTCGTGTCCCGCGGCCAGCTCCATCTGCACGATGAGGTAGTTCCTGCCGGGGACCAGCACGTGGTCGTGGACGGCCTCGTAGAAGGGATCCACGGCCTCGAGGACCTCCATCGGGTCCTGAGACACCGACATGGGGTCGAAGAGGCCTCCGTGGGCGCTCAGATAGGCGTTGATGGCCTCCGCATCATCCCTGCGGGTGGTGGTCCCGCTGAAGGTGGGGGTCTTGGAGGTGCGGTCGAACTCCTCCAGGGCCTGAGCGACCAGGTCGATGGAGCGGAGCATGGACCTGGTGAAGGATTCCGTGACGGAGGCTTCGAAACTGAATCCTGCGATGAACTCGCGGGCATCGTCCTTCAGCTTCTCCACGTAGCGGGGATAGAAGTCGGCGGGGACGGGGTTCCCGGCGGATACCGCCTCGAGGGCCGCCTTCATGTGGTGTGCGCACCTTTTGAAATTGACGGAGCGGTAATGCGATTCGCTCCTCTCGAGGATGTTCCTAACGGTCTCCGGCAGCCAACTCTGTTCCCCAGCCATGTTATCGCCACGGTATTGTTTCCCCCTTATTTATATCAAAAACGCTATTTTCCCCACATGTCCCTGCCGGACCTCGTTGTGAAGATGTCTCCGAAGGAGAAGGCCGCCCTTGCCAAGACCTGCAAGGCGATGCTCTCGATGAAGCAGGAGGATCCAGAGGTCAGACCGGTCAGCTTCTTCACCGTCTGCACCGGAGGGGAGTTCGATAAACTCGGATGGGTGGTGGTCCCTCCCGTCATGAGGGAGTCCAAAGGTCCCGCCGACAGGGTTTTCACACGGAGTGCATCGTGGGAGGAGGACCAGCTCGGCGCCACCCGCGACAACGAGCAGCTCTACCGCATCAAGGACGGGGTGGAACAGCGCAGGGTCGGAGGTGTCTGGGTCAAGAGCCTCGGGGTCACCACCGGAAAGAGCTCCATACCCGCCCACGTGCACATCTTCGGCCATAAGGACGGCATCGTGAAGGAGAGCCTCGGTTACATCGAGACCTATTCCAATCCCGACGAGTACGTCCTCGCGGTGCACACCAAGTTCGGTCCCGTACCAAGGAAGATAAGGGTAGTCACCGAAGGCTCAGAGTGACCTGCCCAACTCGTAGGCCTTCTTCTCGAAGTCGGTCGCCCTCAGGTGCTCGGGGTCGACCGCGTTGTAGGCGTTGACCATGCCGATCTTCTCGGTTCCCCAATATTTTATCAGTGAATCGAACTGCTTCACGGCTGCGCAGGTGGTGGAGAACTCCTCCTCGCCGGCGGCGGTGATGAGGCCGATCTTGGGTTTGTTCCCGGAGAAGACGCTGTCGAAGCTGTAGAAACGGTCCATGACGAGCTTCATCTGGGCGGTAACGCCCGCATAATAGATGGGAGAGACAAAGACCACGGCGTCAGCGTTCCTGACTGCCTCCTCTACCTTGTGCATGTCGTCCGTCCAGACGCAGACCCCGTGGCGCAGGCAGTTGTTGCATGCGATGCACGGATTGATCTTGAGGCGGGCGCAGTCGAGCGTGTCGACGGTGTGCCCTTTCTCGGACGCTCCCTTCCTGAATGCCTCCGCGAGAATGGAGGTGGTTCCGTCTTTGTGGGGGCTGCCGGTGAGGACGAGGATCTTCATGAGATAGGAATCCTGAACGTCCGATATAGACGTTTGCTGTTTCAGGATACGGGGACTTCCGATGCGAGCGTGTCTGGTTTAATATCAGCGTGCAGATGGGGGTGCATGCGTTCGTCCGATGCACACCTGGAGAAGGCCCTGGAGGAGTACAACGGCACCGTCTCGGAACTCGAGAACGGGGACGACCTCCCCGCACTGTTGGATGCCTACATCAACAGGGGCTGCATCCTCTCCATGCTCGATTCCACCGTGTCCGCCATCTCGGACTTTGACAGCGCCATCGACGTCATCGACGAGCTCAGGGAGAACGGGACCGAGGTCGATCCGGGGTGCGTCTTCAAGGTGTACGTTTCCCGCGGCGAGCTCATGAGCGACGGCACCGGTCACGACATGTCCCAGGATTACAGGAAGGCGGCCGAGGTGCTCGATTCCCTCGAGCCCGGATGCAGGTACTATGACAGGAAGAAACTGGTCTCCGCCTGCCTCACATGCGCCCACGATCTGCTCGACGCCGAGCTACCGGATTACGCCGTGCCGTTCCTCGAGAAGGCTCTTAGATACCTCGACCCTAAGGGCGACATCGAGACCCGCAACGGATACGTGGAGGCGAAGAACTGCCTCGGTCAGGCCCTCGTGGATTCAGAACCCGACAGGGCGTTCAGGGAGTTCTCGGATGCCCTCGCGGTAGCCGACGCTCTCTACACCTCCGCCCAGCTGGACGACGAGAGCGAACTGGTGCTCTCCCTCTATTTCCTGGGCGACATCTGCCGCGACACCGACCGCGGCGAGGACGAGTACCTCTCCTACCGCGAGGAGGCCATCAGGGTGATGGAGGAGATGAAGGCCTGCGGCACCCTGGAGGACGAGGAGCTCCTCTCCGACCTTCACGGGGAGGTGGCCCGGATCTACATGGGCAGGGGCGACATGGCCACCGCCGAGAAGCATCTGCTCAAACAGGTCTCCTACAACCTCAACGGTTCGACGGAGTACATGCGCGACAACGGCATCGATCACTGATCGGAGTTCTTCAGGTCGTTGTAGGACTTCAGGAGCTCTGCGGCCTCTTCGTGGCCGGCATCCGCCGCCTTCCTGAGCCATTTGGCGGCCTCGCGCTCGTTGTTCTTGGTCCCCTTCCCATCGCCGTACATCACGCCGAGGGAGTACATGGCGTCGGGGTTCCCGTTCTTCGCGGCGAGCTCGTACCACCTGAGCGCCTGAGTGTAATCCTGCTCGGTACCGATGCCGTCCTCGTAGCAGACTCCGAGGTTGTACTGGGCTGTGATGTGTCCCTTGTCGCCGGCCTTGAGGAACCATTTGAAGGCCTCGGACTCGGACTTCTTCGCACCGTAGCCGTTCATGCAGAATGTGCCGACGGTATACTGTGCCAGGGGGTATCCTGACTCGGCCGAGGTGAGCACCAGGTTGTAGGCGTAGTCGTCGTTGCGCTTGACCCCCTCTCCGAGGTGGTACGCAAGACCCAGATTGTACTGCGCACGGAAGTTCCCGCGGTCGGAGGCGCGTCCCCACCACTCCACGGCCTTGGAGCGGTTGGCGGTTGTTCCGAGCCCGTCGTGGTACATCATGCCGACGGCATACATCGCCTCGACGTGGCCGGCCTCGGCGGCGCGGAGGAAGCTCTTGAAGGCGGTCTTGTACTCCTTCCTGTCATAGGCACGCTTGCCCTCAGAATAATCCCTGGAACCGTCGCCGGAGCTCTTCCTTCCGAAACCGAACATGATGCTCAATACACGGCGGGATTTTTCATCCTTTCGCATCGAACAGTACGCCGCGGTAGTTGCCGTCGAATTCCCTGCTGGTGCAGTTGATGTACAGGAACTCCAAGGCGGAGATGGTGGCCACACCGCATACCATACAGACCACAATGTCCGTGTCCATCAGCCTGAGGAGGAACGGGGACAGGAAAAGTAACAGTCCGGCGACCTTGTTGAAGTACGTGTGCACGAAACCGGGTTCGGAGAACCTCCCGGACCCGATGCCTACGGAGACCAGCCTCATGGCGGCGATGGCGGCTATCCATTGGATCATCCACTGCTCCCAGTCGAGATAGGGGATGATGCACAACAGCAACACGACCGCCAGGACCGCGTCGCAGCTGCTGTCCAGGGCTTTGCCGTATCTGGAGACCCCGAACCTCCTGGCGAACAGTCCGTCCAGCAGGTCGGTGGAGGCGATGAGCGCGAATGCGATCAGGAACTGGTCGGAAAGGGGTTCCAGCAGTAACAGCACGAAAGAAGCGGCCGCCCTCGAGAGCGAGAGAATATCCGAAACCCTGACCTCCATGCATGGTTCATCGGCATCCACTTTAAAACCCTTTATCGCGAAGCGCCACGATTAAAACCCCTGACGCGCATCACGCATGCATGTTAAGTCCTCTGGACGTGCCGGAAAGCTTCACCGTGAGATCGGTGGCGGGGATATTCGTCATGCAGCGCCTGTCCGCCACCGAGTTCGAGGGCAGGGCCAACGCCTTCGTCCTCGACGTGGACCTGGTGGTCCGTGCGGATGCGACATCCGTTACGGCCGCCCTCTCCGGTGACGTGGGCAGGGAGGGTTTCGGCACCGTGTCCACCGAGGGGAAGGTGTCCTTCTTCGAGGACGCGGTGGCGGTGATCTCGTCATGGGTCGACCACGTGGCGGCCGAGGCAATAGAGGACTACGCCTCCGACGTGAAGTATCTCGACACCCCCGACGGGAGGATTGCCTACTGGGGATACAACACCCACCTAGAGGGCACGCCCGCCGTCTTCGTGCACGGCGGTCCCGGAGGCGACAGCAACCCCGTGAAGGCCCGCCGGCTCATGCTCGACAGGCCCGTCTACCTCTTCGACCAGATGGGCTGCGGGATGTCCGATCCCATCAAGGATTACGATGCCTGGCACATAGACGATTACATCCGTCAGACGGATGCCGTGATCTCCCAAGTGACCGATGGCAAGGTCATCCTCATCGGCGCCTCCTGGGGGGCCGGCCTCAGCCTCGCCTATGCCTCCGCCACGAAGTACGAGAAGGTGGCGGGGATGGTCCTCATCTCCCCATTCCTCAGCTCGAGGAAATGGAACGAGGACATGGACGCGAACCTCCGCTCGATGGGCGGGGACCATCTGAGCATCGTGGAGAAGGCAAGGGAGGACGGCGTCTTCGGGGAGGATTTCTACCGCACCCTGGAGGAGTACAACGCCAGGTTCCTGTTCTGCCGGAAGGAGTTCCGCCCCTATGCCCTGGTCTCTGCGAGAGAGGAGCCCAACGAGACCTTCAGGAGGCTTTGCGGACCCAACGATTTCGTCACCGACGGTAAGCTGAAGGACTTCGACGTATCCGGGAAGCTTTCTGAGATTGATGTCCCCGTGCTCTTCATGTGCGGAGACAGCGACGAGGTCACCATCCCCCGCATCATGGAGTACTATTCCGCGGTCAGGGGCGCCAGGCTCTCGATCGTCGCGCATGCCGGACACGTGCTCGCTTTGGAGCAGTTCGACCAGTACCGTGACGCCATCCGCGCCTTTCTTTCGGAGAATCAGTTCTGAGCGGAGTTCGGCGCCAATTTTATAACTACAAAAATGTGATGCCCTCCGCATGTCCATGAAGAAGTGCGTCGTCATCGCATGCGTATCCTTCGAAACCGCCATGATCGTAGAGCCTGCGGTGGGATACGGAGCAGACGAGATCCATCTCTTCCATTACATCCGCGACCCGGACACCGATACCGGCCGCATATACACCGAATTCTACCGCGAGGTCTGCAACCAGATCTCCGAGAAGCTTCCGAGGGTCAGGATCGTCGAGCACGACAAGGACCCCATCTACGACTTCCAGCTCATGTTCAGGGATATCCTCGAGGTCATCTCCGAGATCAGGGCGAGGCCCGCGCAGCCCGACGGCTCCGACACCGCGGGACCCGACGCGGACATCCTCATCAACTCCTCGGCCGGTACCTCGGAGTTCAGCGCCGCCGCCATCGTGGCATCCATGATGTCCCCCGGGGTGAACTCGTTCACCGTCGGCACCAGGGAGTTCACCATCAAGACCGAGGACATCCGCAGCCTCTACTACAGGGCGGGCAGACCGGTGGGCCTCACGGAGCACACCAACACCCCCCGCATAATCCCCAACTTCGACATCGAGATGCCGCCCGAGAATCTTGTGCTGGCACTTCGGGAATTCCATGCCCGCGAGCAGGAAGGTAAGACCCTCACCGCCAGGTGCGTCATACAGCAGCTCAAGGACAGGAGACTGTGGACCTACAAGCCCTCCCCCAACGAGAAGAAGACCGAGCCCAAGCAGAAGGAGACCATGTACTACCAGCGCCACTATCTCGAGTACTGGGTTTCCCACGGGTGGATCGAGAAGCCCAACGGCAGCTCGAAATACAAGCTCACCGAGAACGGGCTCGTGGTCATCAGGACGTTCTACGTCTGATCTGTTAACAGCGATAAACTTATAACCGACCTGACTTTCGACCGGGACTGGGAATCCACGTAAAATCGTAAGCTTCGGCGGACACAGTGTAACCCGACGAGGCGATAAGATCACGGAATACAGATTACCCTGGAACGCCAGGGAAGGAATTGTCTACGGCTGCGTCATCGCGGCCCTGTCCTCCCTCATCATCGGAGGATACAACGTTTACGACATCATGGGCTACACCCCCGACCGCATAGGCGAGTTCCTGGGGAAGTATCTGGTGATATGGCCGTTCGTCTTCGTCGTCGCGTTCCTGCTTGCGACAACCCTTGTGAGCAAGATCGCTAACTTCGTGGTTCGTCGCTATATCGGGCCCGAGGACAGTGCCAACGCATACATCTGCTTCAACATCATTGTCAACGTCCTGCTGATGTCCGTCATCCTCTCCTTCCTCGGAGGCGTCGTGGGTGAGAGCATCGGAGGACTTCTGGGAGGCCCCGGCGTGGACCTCGGTGTCCTGGCGGAGAACTGGCCCCGCATATGGCCTAGAAACTTCTGCATCGCGTTCTGGGTGGAGATGCTCGTCGCACAGCCCGCCGCACGCATGGTGATGGTGAGGATCCACACGAAGAAGATGGGGCATTCGGCCGACGCATGAATAATAAAATAAAATCCCGGGATTTTCCCGGGTTTTAGGTTTTGAGATCTCAGTCGTAGTTGACGGAGATGGGGACGACGTCCTTCTCGATCTCGAGCATGGCGACGTCGATAGGGTCGATGAGGCCCTCGATGCCGTCGACGAAGACAGGAGCTCCGTAAGAGATCTGAATTGCCCTGGCGCCGACGATCCTTGCCTTTTCAAACCTGGTGTATTTAGCTGCCATAAGTGCACCTTAGAATAATTTGGTTATCTTGCGCCGATATTTATATATAACCATCTGCGGGAGCATATGCGGTTTTTACCTGATATTGCGGCGTGTTCCGGACGGGTCTTTTTTAATTCTGCGTTTCGACGAAAAAATAAAGACCCGTGCTTAATTTTTACTAACACTTATCGGGTAATTGGATATATTAGAATAAGATTTATATACTAATGTTCGGATTTTATATATAAATTGGATGGATGGGGCCAATAGGACCGGATGTGATGGATGTGGGAATCTACGGATATCAGGAACACAGCGAGAGCGATGACGTTCCTAATAATGAAAAGGAGTCCAGGTCGGACGGACAGGAGATTAATGTCCGTGCCTGGGGACTCGTGCTTTTGGTCTCCTGCGCGATTCTGCTCATGGCTTATCTCAGGACCTTCTGAGCCGTTCTCCCGACCGGGAGAGCCGATTTTATATAGCGGGTAGGCAATCGTAGAATACCATTTCATCGGATCCCACCCCATGGAATGCAGCGGCCCGATCACATCCATCATCCTATCCAATTTGTCCGGGCCGCGAACTTTTCAGAATGTTCCCGGATGGGAGAAAAAAGAAAGTAAGGGGGACGGTGCCCCCTGTTTGATCAGAAGATTGTCTCTTTCTGGTTGCTGACGTTGCAGAGCTCCGCGTGTCCGCCCTCGATGGAGAAGAATCCGAGCTCCCATCCCATGGAGTCGTACATCTTGATGAGGTCGGGCATCATGTTGGCGACGATGGGCTTGAGCCTGGCGTCGTCGGTGAACACAGCCTTTCCGTCCCAGCGGATGAACTCGGTTCCGACGGAGGCGAGGATCTCGCACTTGGGGTTGGCCTGGAGCTGCTTGTAGACGTCCTTGAAGGTTCCGACCGCGAAGTAGATCTTCTCGTCGAGGCGGATCTTAAGACCCAGAACCCTCATCCTGGGCTGGTCTCCGTCGGTGGTTCCGAGGATGAAGACTCCGGCCTTGGTGAGGAAGTCGTCGATCTCGTCGATGGGGGAGAGTCCGAAGTTGTCGTCCACGAGGGCCTTGATCCAGTCCTTCTCCTCCTTGGAGACCTCGCCGTCGATGGCGCAGACCAGGAAGCAGAGGGTTACTATGTCGTACTTGAGCTTCTCGTCCACCAGGCCGATCATGTCTACCATGAGGTCGACGACCTTCTTGGCCTGAACGGGGTTGTCGAGGCCGGACTCCTTGAAGATGGCTACGGCCTCGTCGTAGGTGGTGTCCTTCTCGGCGGCCGCGTCGAAGAGAGGCTTGATGATGGCGTACTCCTCCTCGGCGAGCTTGCCGTCGGCGGCGACGGCGGTGAGGAGGAAGTCCACGTAGACCTCGATTCCGCTCATGCCGTCCTCGGTGAGGTCGTTGAGCACGGGGATGATCTCTTTGCTGAGGTCGTTGATCATGGCGGTCTTGCTCTCGAAGGGCAGGGCGGCCATCTTGTCGCAGAATGCGTCGAATTTGGTCATGCGGCCGGTATCGGCACGGGCGGATTAAAGGATAACGCAGGTTCAGGGATGCTGATAATCGAAGATCCTCATGGTGCCCTTGAGCACGTTCACGGAGACTGAGAGCACCTTCTCGCGGTCCAGCATGAAATCCATGTTCACATCGTCCAGGGTCTCGGGGTATGAGTAGACGCGGACATTGTGCATCCCCTCGGGAAGGACCTTGGAGATGGCCTTGAAGGGCTCGACCTTGTTGGCCTCGCCGTCGATGAAGACATAGTAGCAGCCCTCGGGGTCGGCCTTGAAGTACTGGGGGCAGCGGAAGGTCATCTTGAACGTCCTGACCTCCTTGGGCTCCTCGGCGACGGGTTCCGGCACGGGCTCGGGTTCCTTCTTATCTTCAACAGGTTCCTTGTCCTTTCCCTTGAGGCGGCTTAATAATCCCATGGGTGAGGGATGGACAAGATGGATAATGAATGTTGCGGGGGCCGGAGCCCCCTAACGGAGTTTCAGGACCTTACGACGTGGACGTGGACGCCCTCGCTCTGGTCCACGGTCACCTCGGTGCCTACGGGGATGACCTCGTCGGCGACGGCGGACCAGGTGTCGGAGCCGATCCTCACCTTGCCCTTCATGTTGTCGGGGGTGACCTCGACGACCACGGTGCCGGTCTTGCCCACGAGGGAGCCGGCGACGGTGGTGGAAGGGGGCTCGGGATCGCCGAGCTTCTTGTAGAGCCAGAAGGTGGCGACCGTGACCGGTATGCAGGCCACGATGGCAACCGCGGGGGTCCACCAGGTGTAGAAGTTGTCGGGTGCGGCACAGCCGTACCCTCCGATGACCACCAGGACCGCTCCGGGGATGAGGAGGTAGCCTCCGGGGGAGGTCGCCTCTATCGCCAGGAGGATGAGTCCCAGGATGATCACGATGATGGCTACCGTCATGGGGTCCATGTTCATACCCTGCTGTTCTTGTTGACCTCGGCCAGGACCTCGGACACCTCTGGGTTGAGGGCGTCGTCGGAGGCCTCCTCCTTCTTCACATCGGCCTGGGTGGGGATCGGTCCGAGGATGTCGTCGGGCGAGCCCACGGCCTCCTTGATGTCGTTGACATCCGAGACTGCTCTGTCGGGTACCCTCTTGGCGGATCCGACGTACTCGCTGATGCCGTCCATGAGCCTGGTGATCTCCAGCGGCAGGTAGATCTTGGACGCCTGTCCGTCTCCCACGGCCTTGAGGGTGTCCATGGACAGTACGGAAAGCGCCTTGGCATCCATGCTGGCGGCTCCGACCGACATGATCCTGAGCTTCTGGGCCTCTCCCTGGGCCTCCAGGATGGTGGCGGTCCTCCTACCCTCTGCCTTGAGGATCATGGACTTCCTCTCTCCCTCGGCCTCGAGGACCTGGGACTTCTTCTTTCCCTCGGCGGAGAGGATCATGGCGGTCCTCTGACCGTCGGCTTCGAGAATGGCGGCACGCCTCTTCCTCTCGGCGGAGGTCTGCTCCTCCATGGACGCCTTGACCTTGGGTGCGGGGTCGACCTCCTTGATCTCCACGTTCTCGACCCTGACTCCCCACTTGTCGGTGTTCTCGTCGAGGGTGTCCCTGAGCTGGACGTTGATGTTCTCCCTGTTGGAGAGGATCTGGTCGAGCTCCATCTGTCCGATGACGGAACGGAGGGTGGTCTGGGCCAGGTTCACGGTCGCCAGACGGTAGTTGGTGACCTCGAAGAAGGCGTTCTTGGGGTCGGTGACCTTGATGTAGATGATGGCGTCCACGAAGACGGGGGAGTTATCCTTGGTGATGACCTCCTGCTTGGGGACGTCCATGACCTCGGTACGGAGGTCGAGCTTGACGACCTGGTTGATCAAAGGGCAGACGAAGTTGAGACCCTGGTTCAGTATGCGGACATACTTACCCAGCCTCATGTACACGGCCTGCTCGTAGGGCTGTACGATCTTCACTCCGCTGAATACGGAAACGACGATGGCGAACATCAGGACGATCGCCAGAATCAGGAGAATCTCGGCATTCATGCTTCCTCACTGGAGGAGATATCGCACTGTCGATATTTGGCCTTGTGCATGTTATGAATCAAGAAAGAAAGAAAACCTGTGCCCGGAGGTACAGGAAATGGTTCCAGGTTGTGGCAACCCAAACGGCTCATCTGCGTATTACCTCATCGGCATGCGCGAAGGCCTGCTCCATGATCTTCCGGGCATCGTTACCGAAGACGTCCAAGCCCTCGGCGCTGACGATCCGGCACTCGGGGATGCCGTAGGTGGCGCACAGCCTCCTGAACACCGCGAAGCCCAGATCTTCCTCGTCGGAGACGTACCCGCCGCGGGTCGTGACATAGTAAAGAACGGATGCCTGGCACATGCCGACCGGACATCCTCTTTCATCGTACCTGAAGGTGATCCCTATGACGGCGGCGAGCTCCATGAATACCTTCGTCAGAGAGTTGAAGCAATCCTCCCAATAGGGCGAGGCGATCACTATGACATCGGCGGAGGCGAACTTCTTCGCGATGTCGAAGATCGGATCGTCGAAGCATCCCGATTCGACCAATCTGGTCCTGCGGTTAATGAAATCGGAATCCGCGGGCCTCAGGCCCATGTCCTCCAGCACCAGCTCCTCAACGTCGTGATCTGGGTATCCGGAGACCACCCTGCGGGCCAGCCTGAGGGTGCGGGATTCGCCGCGGTTGATGCACGCGTTCACGAGGAGGATCCTTCCTTTCGCCATGACCGGGGTGATGCGTTACAGGATAAAGACGGTATCCGTGTGGAAACTCCCCGTTTATAACCCTGCAACACGGTCAAGCCATCATGACCACATCCGTGAACGTGAACATGAGGGTATGCGACAAGACCTGCAGGATAACCGCCTCGCACCGCAGCGACGGTGACGATATCGTCATCGTCTCGAACTGCGACAAGCTCCAGCAGCTCGGGGAGGCCCTGCACGAGGGTGTCTCCATGAACGACATCATGGACGTCTACAGCAGCAGGATCATGACCCCGGAGGTCCGCGGCAACGTATGCTACGAATGCCTCGCCATCCCCGCCGTGTTCAACGTCTGCTGGCTGGAGGAGGGGATGATCTCCAAGAACCTGGCCAGGAAATGTGGCAGCAACTCGGTGGATTTCGACGAGGTGTGACCTCAGATCAGCACCGCGTTGATGACGAAATAGGCCAAGAAGATCGCGAAAAGAATCCACAGCGGAAGTTCGATCTCCTCCTGCCTGCCGACCGTGATGCAGCCTATGACGTAAGCGACGATGCCGATGCCGATGCCGTCGGTGATGGAACCGGCGAGGCCCATCATGAAGACGGTGATGAGCGACGAGAAGCACAGGACGGGATCGTTCCATTCGATCCTCCTGATGTTGCTGACCATGATCAGACCGACAAGGATGAGGGCTCCGGCGGTACAGGCGGCGGTGATGGTGGAGAAGATTCCGGAGAATATCATCGCGAGAGCGAACAGCAGACCGACGATGACCGCCATCAGCCCGGTCCTGGCCCCAGATTCGAGACCGACGAAGGATTCGATGAAAGAGGTGGTGGTGCTGGTTCCCGCCACGGCACCGCACATGGAGGCGGCGGCATCCGCCCTCATGGCCTTGGAGAGTCCTCCCTTGGCCTCGGAGGCGCCGGTCATGTCGCTGACCGCCAGCAGGGTGCCGGTGGTGTCGAACATGTCGACGATGAACATCGATACGAGGGCGCCGATGAAAGCCACCCACAGGGTCGCCGGGAACATCTCGAAGCCGGTGAAGACCTTGGCGAACAGTCCGAGATCGGGGGCCGTTATCCCCGACACGAGGGATGCGTCGGGAAGGGTGTGGGCGTTGGAAGTGAATCCCGCCTGGAGGAGGATCGCACCGATGACCCAGGTGATGATTATGCCGAGGATGATGGCATACCATTTCCTCCTGTACCAGAGGCAGATGGTGAGGATGATGCAGAGCACCGCGAGGAGCACTCCGGGGTCGGTGAAATCGCCGGGGCTCAGGGCGCTGTCGGCACCGTGCACGATGATCCTGGTGTTGTAGAGGTCGATGAGGGCGATGAAGAAACCGATTCCCGCGGAGATGGCGATCTTGAGCGACATGGGGATGGCCGCCACCAGACGGTCCCTGACACCGGACACCGTCACCAGCAGGAACATCGCTCCCGACAGGAACACGATGAGCAGACCCTGCTTGTAGGTGAATCCCATCCCCTGGCAGATGGTGAACGACAGGAATGCGTTCAGACCCATTCCCGGGGCGAGGGCCACGGGGAAGCGGGCGTAGAGACCCATAAGAAGACACGCGATGCATGCCGAAAGGGCGGTAGCGGTGAAGAGCTCGGAGAAGGAGTATCCGACAGCGGCCGGATCCAGGATCATGGGGTTGACCGCCAGGATGTAGGTCATCGACAGGAAGGTGATGATACCTCCCTTGATCTCGTTGGAGAAGGTGGAACCGCGCTCGGTGATGCGGAAATAACCGTCGATGGACTCCTTCAGGCCTGACACGGAACTCATAATGCTCATCGTTGTTAATTGAGTTTCGGTGTGAAGGCGGGGTTACCCCCGCCTGGAAAGTGTTTACCTCTTCCTAAGGATGAGGAACGACACGAGGATTACGGCGGCAACCACGCCGGCGATGGCAACGTAGTAGATCGTCTTGCTGCTGCCCTTTCCGGCGATATCGTCGTGGACGCTGTCGGCAGCCGACTTGACGGCCGAATAGGAATCCGCCACGGTGCCGGCGGACTTCAGGAACGTCAGCATCGCATCGTTGTTCTGCAGATCGGTGGAAGCGACCGTGGAAGAGTCGAACAGGGCGTTGGGCCCGGTGCCGTAATAGAGGTACTCGGGGGCGACCAGATCCGATGTGACTATATTCACCGTTTCGACCCTGGTGCCGATGGACATCATGCTGATGAGTAACTTGGTGTCGCCGTCGCCCAGAGTGATGTCTGTACCGTATGTCTTACCGCCGCAGGTGCATTGGGATTTCATCCTCATGGACATGTTGCTGATCGAAGTTTCGGTGATGCACTTGTCGGTAGAGACTACGTCCTTCGCCTCCTTACCGTTGAAATCGTGAGCAGCCGCCATATCGGCCGCGGACTTCCGATCGAAATCGTAGGTGGCCTTGACGGACTTGGGCTGACCGCCCGAGGTGAAGTCATACGTTACTTCGGCCTTGACGCACTCGCGGGTGGCGTTGGAATTGGTCTCCTTGACCAGGACGAACTCAGAGGAAGCGTTGGCGACATAATCGGAGACCGTGGATTGGGAGTCGCTGAAGCTGCACACTGCCGATACGGTGAATGTGGCGCCAGCCTGGGTCTTGTTATCCAGGCCGACCTCCTTTATCATGCCGACATTGATCTCGCCGTTGGTGAAGAGTGTGTCTCCTTCCGTATCGGTGGTAGCGGTGAAGGTTATCTTGTACGAGGTGGTCCCTACATTCAGGGTAGTCACGGAGGTTCCCTTGACGCTCTCTCCCAGATATGCTGAAGCGCACATCTCCGTGACAGTGACGCCGCTTATGGTGAAGTCGGTGGTATCGCTGACAAACCTGTCCAGGATATCCTCGGCCATGGACTCGGTGTCGGAATCGGTGTACAGCTTTCCGAAATCCGTCGCTGAGAGATTCTTGTACGAATACCCGATTCCCTGACTGCCGTCGGTCGCCGAGTAGGCATCGGCCTGATCCGCGAAAACGGCGGGAACGGCCGTGAACATCGCCATCGCCAGAAAGATGGCTGCGAACGCTTGTAGTTTCATGACAATCCTTCCATCCGCGGACTGCTCCGCGCTGTGAAAGAGAATCGCATACAGGATTCTTAAAGTCTGTTAGGTCAGATCCTCGGCTCGCTGTCGGGGAAGGCCTCCTTCACCGCAGCATAGACGGAATCGAAGGAGATCCCCAGTTCCCGGGAGATCTCCAGGCAGCCGTAGCCGTCGTTGTACCTCAGGAACACGGCGATCTTGCGGTCGGTCGGCAGCCCCGACTGCCGGGGCTTCCCCGAACCGTCGTCGTTCCACTTCTTGGACTGGCATTTGGGGCAGCGGTCGGGCGACCTCATGCAGGATATCCACTCATACCCGCATCTCAGACAGGTGTGCCTGACACCGTCCTTCCAACGCTTGCGGAGGCATCTGGGGCACCTCTGCGGCGTACGGTCTGTCTTGCCCCACCACTCGGCGCCGCACAGGACGCACTGCCAGCGTCTCCGGCCCTTACCTCCGGTAATACGTTCAGAAATACTGCTCTCCCCTACGGTCCTCCGAAACGAAGACCGATGATATACCAAAAAACTTCATTCTTTATAAAGAATCCGAATATGTTCGGAATTGCACGTATTATTTCTACATAAGAAAACGCCTATCGAAGGAAAACCGACATAGGTAACATCGCGGACATCCTTTCACGGAAATATCTCCGGCACGATATCATAATCATGAGCAAGGAACCGAAGAAGTATGAATGGGAGTCGGTCAGCGTCACCCCCGAGGAAGTGAAGAAGATGCTTGACGAACGCCCGGGCGGCCGCCGTGCCGGCAGGGGCGACTCACCCTGGACGCAGGAGGCCTACGAGCGGGAATACGGCATCAACATCGAGAAGTGGGACTGGATCCTCTCCTACATCCTGAACGACAGGCTCTACGGCATGAGGTGGTGGCTCCACTATGCCAAGAGCGATATGAAGCCCCTGGTCAAGAAGTACTCCCTCAGGAGGGAGCTGGCCGTCAAGGCCGCCGGCATAGTGCTCTGCTCCGAACACTTCGGGGAGGGCATCGCCGACCACATGAACCGCATCGGATACATCCTCAAGTACGCCCAGGAGAAGGGTTTCGGCACCGGCTTCGACAAGGAACCGATCCCCGAGGACGAGCTGGGGTTCTCCGAGAAGGAGTACAGGAAGTTCCGCAGTCAGGCCAAGCTCCGTTTCTACAACGGGGTGGAGCGCCTTAAGCGGTCCCCGCTGGGATATTCCGATGATGATATCGAATACTTCACCGCACGCGACACCGCCTTCCAGGCGGCCTATCTGTGCCTGAGATCGGATAATCCCGATCAGACCTTCGCCACCCTCGCCCACGAGGTGTTCAGAGCGAAGAAGGAGCTGGAGGAGGACTGATACGGTGGGAGAGACCCTGAGCTACCATTGCCCCAGGTGCGGGAAGACCCACCTCATAAGCTACGGCTGGTTCTTCCGCAGCCCGGCCACGGCGGAGCAGGTCATGAACGGGGAATACGGGCAACTCGCCAAGAGGAATCTGGAGAGACATCCCGGGACCAACGTCATGTTCGGGTACATGATCTTCCGCTGCCGGTGCGGGCATGCACGCTCCAAGGAGGTCATGACGGTCTTCGACGACGACCGTGCCCCCTGGGACCCGGACCCCGCCAGGAAACCCGTCTGGGACAACGCGAGATGCACCTGTCCCAGATGCGGGAAGCGGATGCATATCACGGAGAATATTCCGCGCAGCATCATATGCACTTGCGGCGCCCGCACCGAGCAGGCGCTCTGCGAGTGTCTGTTCGATTGAGACGATGGATTCAACAGCCGAAACCGGTATCCGAATCGGATGTATCAGAGCGGCGGAAATGCAGCTCCGCGGAGGCTTTCGGGAACCTCCCGAAAACTCCCTTCTGACTCATCAGGAACGGTGAAAACGAACATGTGCGTATTAACGGTATTATTCCGACATACCGTTTTATCCTCCATGGCAAAATTCGTTGTGAATCCCACCAAGAAGAAGGACGGGTTTGTCTTCAGCCTTGTTGCAAGCAACGGAGCGGTCATAGGGACTTCCCAAACCTATCGCAGCTCCAAGTCCGCGCAGAACGGAATCGAATCTGTAAGGTTCAACCGCAACTCCCTGATTGAGGATCAGACTATCGATGGCTACGAGATCCTCACAAACCCCAAGTACGAGATCTACAAGGACGACAAGGGCGAGTTCCGCTTCAGGCTCAAGGCCATGAACGGAGACGTCGTCTTCACGTCCGACGGCTATTCCTCCAAGGCCAGCGCCAAGAACGGCATCGAATCTATCAGGAAGAATGCCGAGGAAGCCAAGGTCGAAGTACTGGAGAAGTGAATCCATTTCCCGGCTCAGCCGGGTAAAACCCTTTACTTTTCCCTGACTTTGAACCGCTCGGAAGTATCGTTTCCGAATAGTTTTATATTCTAGTTGGATGATACTTCCATGTGGCCTTTGCCTAAGGCCATCTGCTTCAAATCTGCCTGCGCGATTCTCCTTCTGGCCGGATGGGGTGCGGGTTGTGCCCATTTACCGTCCGGCCGAATCTTTTCCCTCCAATCTGCATCCGGACTGAATGGGATTTTCAAAAAAAAGAAAACCGCCCTTGAAGGCGGTAAATGGTTTTTGCAATAGTTCAGTTCTTGAAGTGAGCTTCGAACGCCTCTTTCGCGGTGAATCCCTTGAGGCAGATGTCGCTGATGGCGCCCATGATGCCCTGCACGTCCCTGTGCTGGAACACGTTCCTGCCGATGGACACACCGTGGCCTCCTGCCTGCAGGGAATCCGCGACCATGTTCAGGATATCCATGTCTGAATCCATCTTGGGGCCTCCGGCGATGACGACGGGGACCTGTGCACCCTCGCAGACGCGTGCGAAGGAATCGATGTCGCCGGTGTAGGAACATTTCACGATGTCGGCACCGAGCTCCGCACCGACACGGGCGGCGTGGGCGACGGCAACGGGATCGAAGGAATCCTTGATGGAGGGGCCGCGGGGGTAGGTCATGGCGATGAGGGGCATTCCCCAGTCCATGCATTTGGAGGAGACCATCCCTGCGTCCTGAAGCATCTGGGGCTCGTCCTGGGCTCCGACGTTGATGTGGACGGAGATCGCATCGGCTCCGAGCTTGAGACCGTCCTCGACGGAGGCGACGAGGACCTTGCTCTGTGAGTTCACTCCGATGTCGGTGGAGGCGGAGAGGTGCAGGATGAGTCCTACGTCGTGTCCGGACTCCCTGTGGCCCATGGGGACCATTCCCTTGTGCATGAGTACCGCGGTAGCGCCTCCCAGGGAGACGTCGTTGACAGTTTTCTTGAAGTTGATGATACCGGGGATCGGACCCACGCTGATACCGTGGTCCATGGGAACAATGACGCAGTTCCCGGTGTTGCGGTCCATGATCCTTTCCATCCTGATGAATTTGCCGAACATGATTATCAGTATCCGTGTTGTGTGCTAACACTTAGCACGGTTAAACAGGTATAAATATCTTTCATCAGGAGATTTAAGTGGTGGACACGGCGAGATTCGAACTCGCGGCTTCGTCCTTGCGAAGGACGCACGCTACCGGACTGCGTCACGTGCCCAGATAAAACCGGCAGTCCCCCATTAGGGGGACGTTATAAAACGTTTATTCTTTTACAATGGTCCAAGCGACGATGCCGCCTGCGAAGGGGCCCTTGTAGATCTTGTCGCCGTCCACGGTGTAGGCGGGCTGCGCGTTGATGTAGACGTGCTGCTCGTCGAAGGTGCATGCGAGCATGCCTCCTCCGAAAGGACCCTGGTAGACGTTGTTGCCGACGATGGTGTAGGCGACGGTGCCGTTGGTGTAGACCTTGTCGCCCTCGATCTCGTAGGCAGGGGCCACCTTCACATTATCGGAATTGTAAAGACAGATTTTGCTCATGGTCACGGGAATGTATTAACATGTTATAAAAGCGACTTCGAACGCGAAGAAATATGAACCGTCCGAGACATATACCCGCGAGGGAAACATGCGCGCATACATCGCCGGACCGCTCTTCTGCAAGGCCGAGAGGGAGTACAACCTACAGCTGAAGGAGAGGCTCTCGGAATTCTCGATCGAAGCAGTCCTCCCCCAAGACTGCGACATGCTGTTCGAAGCTTCCCAAATGGACGTACGCACCTATGCCGAGGAGGCCGCCGAGAAGGTATTCAGACGCGATCTGGCACTTCTGGAATCCTGCGATGTCCTTATCATCAATCTCGACGGCCGCGTCCCCGACGAGGGGGCCTGCGTGGAGCTCGGCTACGCCTATGCCAAGGGCATCCCCGTGTACGGCATCAAGACCGATGTGAGGGTGTCCGAGTACGGCATCGACAATATGATGGTCGCCGGCATGCTGAGGGGAAGGACCGCCCGCGACGTCGCCGCTCTCGCGGACATGCTCCGCGCCGACGGCCTGCTGTGAACCCAAAGGTCTGGGTTTCAAATTTAGGTGCCACCTAAACTTTATAAACAGAGTTCCTAATTAAGGGTCATCATGTCACTTCTCGAAATAGAAGACCTGCACGTAGAGGCGGGCGGCAGGGAAATCCTCAAGGGAGTTTCGATGAAACTCGAAGAAGGGGAGACCTGCGTGCTCTTCGGTCCCAACGGATCGGGCAAATCCACCCTCCTAGCAACCATCATGGGCTACGGTATGACCACCGTGACCTCCGGAAAGATTTTCTTCAAGGGCAAGAACATCACCCACATGACCGTCGACCAGCGCGCCAAGCTCGGTATCGGTATGATGATGCAGAGGCCCCCGAACGTGGTGGGTGTGACCCTCGGCAACCTCGTCGCGGCCACAGCCAAGAACGGAAAGGGCACCGTGGGCAAGGAGAAGGAGTTCAAGATGCAGGACTTCATGGACCGCGACGTCAACGTCGGGTTCTCCGGAGGAGAGATCAAGAGGTCCGAGCTGCTGCAGCTGGCGGCCCAGTCCCCCGACTTCGTCATGCTCGACGAGCCCGAATCGGGAGTCGACCTGGAGAACATCGGACTCATCGGCAGGAAGGTCCACGAGCTCATCTACGGCACGGAGGAGGGCGAGGAGAGGACCAAGGAGGTCTCCGCCTTCGTCATCACCCACACCGGACAGATCATGGATTACATCGGTGCGGACAAGGCCTTCGTGCTCATCCACGGAAAGATCGCCAAGGAGGGCGACCCCCAGGAGATCCTCGAGGACATCAAGAACAACGGTTACGGAGTTGAGGACGAATGACCCGCATCGACGAGAACGAAGTGAAGAAGGCGCTCGACAAGAAGGCCGCCTACGGCGAGGACATCGACCTCAACAGGTACACCGAGGGAGACTACGAGGTGGAGCAGATCGAGAACATCACCGACACCCCCGAGGACCTCAGGAAGAAGATGATCAACGTCGGCGTCGAGGCCGACGACGAGGGCAAGGACGGAACCATCCTGTTCATCGACAACGCCATGAGCCACTGCTCCAACAAGGCGCAGGAGGGGCTCATCATGATGCCCGTGCAGAAGGCGCTCGAAACCTACTCCTGGGTCAAGGACTACTTCTGGTCCGCCATGGATCCCGCCAAGGACAAGTACACCGCCAAGACCTACGAGGAGAAGGCGGACGGATACTTCGTCTACGTCAAGCCCGGATACCATCTCAGGATGCCCGTGCAGACCTGCATGATGCTCTCCAAGGACAAGTCCATCCAGAACCTCCACAACATCATCATCGTGGACGACAACGCCTCCTGCGACATGGTCACCGGATGCACCACCGTCCACCACGCCAACGACTCCCTGCACGTGGGAGTCTCCGAGATGTTCATCGGCAACAATTCCTCCCTTTCATTCACCATGGTCCACAGCTGGGGACACCAGACCGCCGTCAGGCCCAGGACCAACGTCATCATGGGGAAGAACTCCAACTACGTGAACAACTACGTGGTCCTCGACCCCGTGGGAAGCATCCAGTCCTTCCCCAACGCATACCTCAACGGAGAGGGCGCCCGCTGCAGCTTCAACACCATGTGCATCGCTCACGAGAACTCCAACATCGACACCGGCGGATGCGCCGTACTGAACGCCCCCAACACCGGCGCCGAGATCGTCAGCAGGAACATCTCCTACGGCGGCAAGATGATCGCCAGGGGAAAGCTCGTCGGCAACGCTCCCGGAGCGAAGGCGCACCTCGAATGCAAATCCATCATCCTGAAGGACGGGGGCATCACCCACGCCATCCCCGAGCTGGAGGCCAGCTGCGCGGATGTCGAGATGACCCACGAGGCGGCGGTCGGAAAGATCGCCCAGGAGCAGATCGATTACCTCATGACCCGCGGTCTCTCCCAGGACGAGGCGGTCTCCATGATCGTCCGCGGATTCCTTGTCGGAGGCATCAGGGGACTCCCCACCAACCTCCAGAGCGAGATCGACGCGGCCATCGAGAAGGCCAACGAGGGTGACTGAGATGAAGCAGCTCGTCCTCATCAGGCACGGAGAGAGCGAATGGAACAAGCTCAACCTCTTCACCGGATGGACCGACGTGGAACTGTCCGAGAAGGGCTGGGAGGAGGCCAAGGCCGCCGGTCAGCTCATGAGAGAGGAGGGTTTCGACTTCGACCTCTGCCTCACGTCCTACCTCAAGAGGGCCATCCACACCGCCCAGACCGCTCTGGCCGAGATGGACCTCGACTGGATCCCCATGGAGAAACACTGGGAGCTCAACGAGAGGCACTACGGCGCCCTCCAGGGACTCAACAAGGCCGAGACCGCCGAGAAGTACGGGGAGGAGCAGGTCACCCTCTGGAGGAGGTCCTACGACGTCTGCCCGCCCGCCCTCGAGGAATCCGACCGCAGGAACCCCGCTAGGGACAGGAGGTACCAGGGCACCCCCGCCGCCGGTCACCCCCTCACCGAGAGCCTGGAGATCACCGTACAGCGCGTCATCCCCTTCTACGAGAAGGTCATCGTGCCCCAGGTCAAGGGGGGCAAGAGGATCCTAGTCGCCGCCCACGGAAACTCGCTCCGCGCCCTCGTGAAGTACCTCGACGGACTCACCGCGGACGAGATCGTCAAAGTCAACATCCCCACCGGCGTCCCCCTGGTCTACGAGTTCGACGACGATATGAACGTCACCGGCAAGAGGTACCTGGGGGACCAGGATGCCATCGCCGCCAAGGCCAAGGCCGTCAGCGAGCAGGCCAAGAAGAAGGCTTGAATATGGATTTTCTGCACCACAGATGCCAATGCCGCTTCTCCGCCATCGAAGACGGAGTAGAGGTGGGCTACCTGACCTACACCATCGACAACGGCATCCTGGACATCACCCACACCTTCGTGGACCCCTCTAAGCGGGGACAGGGCATCGCCAAGGAATTGGTCAGGAGATGCGACAACTTCAGCAAAAGGGAGGGTCTCATCATCACGGCGAGCTGCTCCTATGCGGCCGAGGCCCTCGGCATGAAGCAGGAGAACCCCTCCTGCCGCATCGGTCAGTGAACCCTGAATACCGCCGAGACCTGATGGCAAAGCTCCTGTGAACATATCACTATAATGTCATCAGGAAGGTAGGCCGCCCATCCGTCGAATCCCTCGATAGAACGGTGTCCCTGGATGAAAAGGATGCTTCCGGGAGCGATATTCTCCGGTATCTTCTCGCAGTACAGGACATTAGATTCGGGACAGTTCTCTACGACGGCATCGTAGAATGCGCGGAGTGCCTTCTCGGGACCGGTCCTGCGTTCGCTCAGCAGGTTCTTACCGATACCGTCCTCCGCCAGCAGCTCCTATACGCTGGCGGCGGGGATCCCGCGGAGTACGACGCATTTCAGAGGCACGTGACAAATTATGTCACTGCACGATATAATGGATGTGCGTCGGAGTCGGATGGGTTTAATGTCGATAACATTATTCACATCAATAAAAAATCGATAGTTAATAGACAAATATCTAATATTTTATATATTATTTATATAACAAATCAATCATAATCCATATTCGTAGACATCATTATATACTCTGCCCGATAATCTTATTTCACCGAGCGGATCCGGGGATGACCCGGTGAAAACGATCCCTTGAACAATCGGCCTCGGCCGGGAACCCATGGGGTCGGCAGGTACTGCATCCCGAAGACGGGATGCGGGGCAAAAGAACACTGACACGTCTTATCGTAACCGATCAGGTATTCGGTTCGAAAGCGTAGGCAAGCGGCGACCGTGCGGTCCCCGAGACCGAATTCCCATGCCGGAATCCTGACCGGGATGGGGAACGGAAGCCGGACATGGGAAACCTGTTGCCTGCAGCAGCATACGAAAGGTGCGGACGGGGAGAAGCAGCCCCGTGCGTCGCGAAAGCCAGCGGTGAGTCCCCCTGATCAACCCAAGGGGGCCGAGCCGCACATTCCGTCAGGAGCAACACCGGGGATGACCCGGGAAACGGCCGGCGGTATGTATGCGAGACAGTCGGGCGGGGATGCCATTCAAAGCGCCACCGCCGTGTGCCGCCTGAAGACCCGCGCAACGGGGGATAGGGGCCGCACGGTACCGACTGGAGTCCGGCGGTCACCATACAAGGCCGGAGAAGAGGTGCGGGCGGAAGATCCGCGGAGCATCTGCAGAGGCATGACGCGTACGGCTCGAAAGCCGACGGGGATATGGACCCGAAGGTTGCGCAACGCCGCATAATCCGTGTCGGTGGTTTACCCCGGAGCGGAACGACGGGAGCTTCTAAATACGCCGTCGGTCCGCTGCCGGGGGAGTAAGGTCGTTTTTTTCTGTTCAGTTTTACGTCGTAATCCGATTGCCTGTTTCGTACGATAATCGTAGATTATTGTATCCAGCAATCAGTTTTTTTACGATATTCGTAGAAAAATACGGATTTCGTAATGTTGACGGCAACAACATTATAAAGAATGTCTAGATTCTGTCTACATCAGGTTCTGCCACATGATGTGGGAACTGGACTTGACTGCTGAACAAGCAGGTGTGAATAAAAATGTCTATTGCAGATACGCTGAACGGACCGATCTCCGACGCATTCTACTTTGTAGATGACTACTTCTGGGGTATCGCGTTCGCCTTCCTCATCGGTCTCGGCATAGTCTTCACCATCAAGCTGAAGGGTATGCAGATCCTGAGGATCAAACACACCTCATCGCTCGCACTCTCCGGAATCCAGGAAGGAGCTCACACCAAGAAGATCTCCTCCTTCGAAGCTTTCTGTATCGGAATGGGTGCCCGTATCGGTGTAGGTAACATCGCTGGAGTTGCAACCGCCATCGTCGCCGGAGGACCCGGAGCGGTCTTCTGGATGTGGATCTTCGCCATCATCGGATCGGCAAGCGCCTTCATGGAGTCCACCCTTGCACAGATCTACAAGGAGAAGAAGTCCGACGGACAGTTCTACGGAGGACCTGCCTACTACGCCCAGAAGGGTCTCGGAAGCAGGAAGCTCGGTGTCTTCGCCGCCATCCTTCTCGTCCTGACCTTCGGTATCGGATTCGTCGGTGTCCAGTCCTGTAACGCATCCTCCGCCCTCTGCGGAGCCTTCGCCTTCGACAACAACAACCTCGTGTTCGCAGCAATCATCGCAGTCGTCGCCGCCATCCTCATCTTCAAGGGACTCAAGATGGTCGCGAAGTTCTCTTCCAAGGTCGTCCCCATCATGGCCGTCGCATGGATCATCTTCGCCATCATCGCTATCTGTCTCAACATCAGCGGAGTCGTCAACGCCTTCGTCATGATCTTCCAGTACGCATTCAACTGGCAGTCCATGTTCGGCGGAGGAATCGGAGTCATCATCGTCACCGGTCTGAAGAGAGGAGTCTTCTCGAACGAGGCCGGTCTCGGTTCCGTCGCAAACCTCGCCGCAACCGCGGACGTCCCCCACCCTGTCAAGCAGGGAAAGATCCAGTCCTTCGGTGTCCTCGTCGACACCCTGATCGTCTGTACCATCACCGCCCTCGTCGTCCTCTCCTACGGAAGCTACGACCAGATCCTGGCCATCGGAGCCAAGGGTGCACCCCTGGTGCAGAATGTCATCGCCAGCACCGCCATCGGCGAGGCTGCCAAGTACATCATCGCGATCTTCATGTTCATCTTCGCGTTCACCTCCCTCATCGGATACTACTCCATGTCCGAGGCAAACGCCAGGTTCGTCAAGGACGACAAGAAGATCATCCTCGCAGTGCAGATCATCGTCATCGTCGACGCCTTCTGCGCAGCATGCGTCACCGATGTCACCATCATGGACGCATTCTCCGATACCTTCATGGCCCTCATGGCATCCGTCAACATGATCCTCTGTGCCCTCCTCTCCAGGAAGGCCTTCGAGGCATACGCGGACTATAGGAACCAGAAGAAGAACGGAGTGGAGGAGCCTGTCTTCCACCGCGAGACCCTGTCCGACTCCACCGGCGTTACCGAATGGGAGTGATACCTATGTTCGGAATCAACCATGAGGATTACAGCAACCAGCCCATCACGAACACGATCGTCAGGAACTGCCACATCGTGATCTGGGGCCTCATCATCCTCACGGTCGCCATCGGCGTATTCACCGGATACTACTTCCACAAGGGAGATGCGGAGGCAATGTTCGTCCCGCTGTTCGTCGCCTTCATCACGGTCTTCGTGGCCTACATGTTCCTCGACCTTAGGTCGGAGCTCGTGGCAGGCAACAAGCCCAAGGCGCTGCAGCTGTGCGACACCTACTTCCTCATCCTGCTGGCAGCCGCCGTCGTCATCGGAGTGGCAACTGGTTACTTCTTCCACAAGGGAGAGGCCATGACCATGTTCCTCCCTCTCCTCGTCGCGTTCATCTGCGTGATGAACGGCTATCTCTTCATCGAGATCAAGGGAGAGCTCGTGGCGGACAAGGCCGTCGACAAGTACTAAAACTCATTAGGGGGAATCCTCCCCCTTCCCTTTCCTTTTTGAAAATCGGATAATACAGGGCTCAAATCTTGATGCTGGCCCAGCAGAGCTCCCTGGTCTCGGAGTGGAGTCCGGACTCGGAACGCTGGGTGGTGATGTAGCGGAAGACGATGTCGTCCTTGCCGAGGTACATCCTGACGGACTTACCGTCCACCTCGCCCTCGTAGATGTTGGCATAGAAATGGCCGAAGGCGGTGCTGATGTTGTCGGAACCCTTCTTCGTGAGCTTGGAGAAATCGAAGAGGGCGGATCCGTAGGAGACGAGAGTCTCCATGGTGCAAACGGGCTCCCCGTTCCTCTCGACCCTGACGGAGCACCTGCCGTTCGACACGGAATCGAACGTGTACTTCTCCACCATAGGCTCGGATTTGAGCTTGCCCGAATCGGTCACGGTGAGCTGGTATGCCAACCAGGCACCGGCCGTAATTGCTACCATACTCTATAATCCGAGATTAACGTATATATTTTTATCGAAGATTCTTCGACTGTTTAAATAAGCAGGAATTTTTAATAAAAGGGGGCCCCGCAGCGTTTGCAGCCGCCGCGGGGTAATTGTCTTATCGAAGGAAACACGACTTTTGACAAATCGGTCTAATTGCTCATGCACTAATCAGTATATAAATTATATTGTTGTCGTCAATACTTTTATTGAGCGAGTTAACAAGTTTGTTGTACGTGTCCCCATAATCAGAATCGCCGCCGATAATACAACGGGTAACAAAGTTTATTAAGAAGTCCATTCACACCGAAACTGAAAAACTTTATTTATCCTATTAAAATAAGGGGGTTTATGCAAGTCTATATTCTCGGAGGCTTCCTCGGAAGCGGGAAGACCAGCCTCCTCATGAAACTCGCCACCATGTTCAGCGAGAGGAAAGCCAAAGTGGCCATCCTCGTCAACGAATCCGGCGAGATCGGTGTCGACGGAGCCACCCTCAAGGCCCAGGGATACGATGCCATGGAGCTCCCCTCCGGCTGTATCTGCTGCTCCCTCTCCGGCACCCTCCAGACCGCTCTCAAGAACATCAAGAACGACATCGACCCCGATGTCATCATCATCGAGCCCACCGGACTCGCCCTCCCCCACAAGGTCAAGGAGCTCGTCAGGATCTCCATGATCGAGGAGGATGCGGATGTCATCATCGGCATCTGCGACATCCAGAGGTTCAGGGACCTCATCAAGAAGAAGGAAGAGTTCTTCACCAGGCAGATGCAGGGTTCCGAGTTCATCCTCATCAACAAGGCCGATGTCGCCCAGCCCGGCGAGATTGAGGACGCTACCGCCTGGCTGTCCGAGCGCTTCCCCAACAAGCCTATCATCCCCGTCTCCGTAAAGGAGGGTACCAACCTCGAGAAAGTCTACGAGCTGATCAAATGAGCGGAAACGAAGAGAATTCCATGAAAGAGGCGGGGGGCTGCGCAGCAGGCTTCCGCGGCAAGTTCTTCAACTTCAATGCCGACGCCGAGGCAAGGCTCGCCGATGCGCTCCTTGCCGTCGGTAAGTATGTGCAGGGAGAGTCCGGCTGTCTCCTCGGCCACATCAAGGCCGCCGTCGTCAACGAAAAGGGAGAGGGAATCACCCTCAACCTTATCGACATGGACAACGGTGTCGAGCACCACGGAACCCTTCCCCGCAGCGATGTCGTGACCTTCGACTTCATGTGCGCAGTCCTCGATGTCGACGAGCACGAGCTCACCCACAAGATGCTCCATGCTATCGACGACTCCGGAATCGACTACTTCATCGACAAGGAAAGCCTCGAACACCACCATCACCACGATCACGGCGAGTGCGACGACCCTGACTGCGACTGCCACAAGCACAAGCATGAGGACGGAGAGGAATGCGATGATCCCGACTGTGAGTGCCACAAGCACCACCATCACCACCACGACGGTGAGGAGTGCGACGACCCTGACTGCGACTGCCACAAACACAGCTTCGCAGACATGATCGATGAGAACGGCCACTTCAGCCACGAACACCACCATCACGACCATGAGCACGAGCATCACCACGACGGCGAATGCCACTGCCATGATCACGATCATGACCACGATGAGGAATGCCACTGCCATGACCATGAGCACGAACACCATGAGGAAGAGTGCCATTGTCACGACGAGGAAGAGAAACCCAAGAAGAAGGGCCTCTTCGGTTTCCTCAAGAAACACTGAAATTCCTTTCGGAGGGGTTTTCCCCTCCACTTTTTTTTACTGATTTACCGGAACTTACCGGGATTGAGAATAATGGATAAGCGGAGGGTGGCGCCCCCCGCTTTTTCGGTACTTGACCGATTGGAGGTAAAAACAAACAAGGTGGGACCCCCGCTCTCGCGGGGGCCTTTCTTAGAGTTTAACGGATCAGAGTCCGTAGTTCTTCAGGTTGTAGTTGGGGACATTTCCGTCGAATTCCTTGTGGCAGTATTCGACGAATTTGTCGGTCTCGGTAGGCAGTGCCTCGATCTTCTTCTGGCAGTCGTCGAGGGTCTCCTTCTGCTTCACGGTCAGCTGGAGCTCCTTCTTGTCGTAACCGCGGTTGATGATCTCGATTGCTTTGAGTGCTGCTGCCCTGGACCTCTGGTAGTAGTCGTTACCCTCGGCAACGATCGCCTGTCCGATTTCGTAGGCGTTGTTGTATGCGAGGATGTAGGACTCGGGGGACCTGGTCATGTCGGTGATGCAGTACAGGTCACGGAGGGTCTTTGCCTGTCCGGTCTGGATGGCGGTGTTCATGAGGGCTGCCTCATATCCGAGGGATCCGAGCCAGCACTGGACGGAGGTTCCTCCGAACTCAGGGTGGTACTCGACGGACTCGTTGGACCAGCAGTCGCAGATCTGAGCTGCGAGGTTACCCATCAGGTCGCAGTGTGCGCACTGGCAGTTCTTTCCCTCCTGGGTGGTGGGCTTTCCTGCGATGGCTTTGCAGATGATTCCCTCGTAACCGCAGTCCTTGTCGGGACCCTGTGCGCCGCATTCCCATGCGACGACGGTCCTGGCGGCGGAGATTGCCCTGGTGATGGCGGCGAAGGTCTTCTGGACATCGAGATCCATGAGTCCTCCGGCCATGAACATGGCGACGTTCGCTCCGGAACAGTCAGTGTCTCCTCCGGGAACGGTCCTGTTCCTCTTGGCGACGTCGACCATCTCGTTCCAGATGTACTCCATGTCGATGGAACCGAGGTAACCTACTCCGTAGAGGAAGGCGACGATGTCTCCCTGGGTGACGGCGTAGTCAGCGAACTCTTTTCCTCCGACGGACTCGACGGAGAGGTTGTCTGCACCGTTCTCGCAGGCGATGTCGCAGCACTGGAAGAACTTCTCGGGGTAGCTGTGCACAGCGTCCATTCCGGGGCGGAGACCCATGTCGTGCTCACGCTGGTCGGGGATGGTCTGCCTGACACCGCAGGCGATTCCGTATTCCTCGTGGTATTTCTCGCAGATAGCTTTCTGACCGGCTACGACGGGGGCGGAGAGCCTCTCCTGGTTCATCTGGGAGACCCACTCGGTCTCGAGGTGGACGGCGGGGAATCCTGCTGCGACGCACCTGTTCATGACGTCGGTGGAGATGTAGTCGACGTACTCCTTCCTCAGTTTCTCGGGATCCTTCTCGGTTCCGGGCCTGGGGGCGTAGTTGATCTCGGGGATGACCTGTCCGGCTCCGATCTTGAGGTCGAAACCCTCGGACACGGGGTGGATGGCAGTTCCCATGACCATGTCATCCGCACATTTGTATGCCATTCCAGTGTATTTGATAGAAGTCATGTTCAAGCACCTCCCACGATGTTGTCCCATTCCTCATTGATCTTCTTCCAGTCGTAACCGTCGATGATCTTCTGGGCGATGAGGGCGGTCTGGTTTGCCTTGGCGGAGTAGATTCCGAGGTCGTACGAGGTTGCGTACTCCCTGTTGACTGCTCCTCCACAACCCATGAGGGGTATGTTGAGGTTCTTCTCTTTAAGGAGGGCTGCCTCTGCGGGGAATGCGGACATGGTGGTGGTCATGAGCGCGGTTCCGGAGAAGAAGAGAGGCTTGACCTCTTCGACCTTAGCAATGACGGTAGCGACGGGGACATCACCCCGCAGAACGGGGACAAGATCGATTTCAAGCTCAACATGACCACCGACACCGGCCCCATGCACGGCAAGGCGCAGGGGATCACCGGTACCGGCGTGGTCGCGGCGGTCGCCGTCGCACAGTACGACCACCTGTGGAGGAAGGGCAAGCTCACCACCGATAACGGCCTCCTCAACCTGCAGGACGGCATCAGCATCGACAGCCACGACATCGCCGAGGCCGCCAAGGCCATCGGCGCCATGCGCGCGGGACACTTCTGCCTCCTCGAGCATGCGGGCATCAAGTTCAGCGAGATGAACGTCATGTACATGTGCGGCGCATCGGGAACCTACGTGGACGCCATGAAGGCCCGCGACGTCGGACTCATCCCGCCGTCCTCCACCGAGATCTACCAGTACGGTAACACCTCGCTCGCCATGGCCACCGACATCCTGAAGGACCCAGAGCTGCTCGACAGGCTGCAGGACATCGCCAACGGCATCCGCGCCAACCATATCATGTTCGCCAAGGATCCCGTCTTCTCGCAGATCTACCTGCAGGAGCTCGGATACTGGGACGAGGGCATGTCGCTCGAGGAGTACAACGCCAACAACGCCGCCGAGGGCATCCAGGAGCTTCCCAGGCCCCGCGGACGCGCCAACGTGCACCGCGTCGTCACCAGGGACATCCAGGACCTCGGAGAGAGGGGACTCACCATCATCCACGACATCGGAACGGAACTGGTCGGCAAGATGGAGGGCTGCACCGGATGCGGCAAGTGTGTGAAGGAATGCCCCGAGCACACCCTGTCGATCTCCGAGGACAAGATCATCACCGTGAAGACCAAGAACTGCCTCGGTACCGCCTGCTACAGGTGCCAGATGTCATGTCCCAGCAAGGTCTACAGGTACGCCGACCTCAAGCTCGTGTGAACCCGTCAAGGATATCTACAATCGGAACGATACCCTGACGATGGACCGCTTCGGAATCGACCAGCACCGCACCATGTACCTCAGGGATGCCGAGCAGCAGTTCGGCAGGTCCTACCTCGAGGTCTTCCCTTTCACGGAGGGCAGGGGAGCGGTCAGGGACCGTCTCGGAGCATATCATATCGACCTTGACGGGAAGCCCGTATACCGCGAGCGCTACCGTCGCGCCTACCCGTTCTCCGAAGGGAAGGCTGCGGTGGAGGGCGACATCGGGATGTTCCACATCGACCAGAAAGGCAGTCCGCTGTACACCCGCACCTACGGATGGGTGTCCGATTATCACGAGGGGCTGTGCGCGGCCAGGTTCCGCAACGGCACCTATGTCTACATCGACGGGGAGGGCAATCCCTCCGGGAAGACTTTCAGATACTGTTCGGATTTCAGGAACGGCACCGCGACAGCCCTCGACGAAGGCGGATTCCACCACATCGGGAAGGACCTAGAACCGCTCTATGCAGAGCGCTTCCTGTTCTGTCTCGCCTTCGACGGCGACAGTGCTCCGGTCATGGAGGGGGCGGGATGGCATCTCATCGACAGAACGGGCAGGAGGCTCACCGGGGACTTCGACCGTATCGACGGAGGCCGCAACGGGCTGACAATGGGCCTGAAAGGGAACACATACGGTTATTTCGACAGGGAATGGAAGTGGCATCCCCTGTTCGATTTCCCTTCGGAAGCGAACCATGACGAGATCCCCCAATGGACAGAGGACATCCACACCCATGACTGGGATTCCTGCGTCGTGTTCATGAGGCATTCCGAGCGCAGGTCGCACTTCCTGTCCAACAACAGGGGCATCGGGGGCACCGGCCTCACCGCCCACGGCGACGAGCTTGCCAGGAGGGTGGGTTCCGCAATCGCCGACCTCAAGTGGAAATCGGTCCATGCCCGCACCAGCTCCTCCCGCAGATGCGTCACTACGGCGAACTGCATGATGGGCGCCATGGGCATCCCCGCCGAAATCGAGATCAGGGATGAAGTCGGTCCGAAGGGCACCGCGTTCACCTATTCCGCCGACTACACGGAGGAGGAATGGAAATGTCCCAGCACCATCTGGTGCATCGATCAGCTCCGTACCGGGCAGAAGCACTGCTGGTTCTCCAACGACGAGATCAAGAGGAAGATTTTCACCATGGTCCGCGGATGGCTGGAGGAGGATGATTCGCTCACACTATGCGTGAACCACGACCTGTACGTCATCCCCGCGATAGGGATTTTCACCGGGAGGTTTGCCGAGGATGACTGGATAGATTACTGCGAGGGACTACTCTTCATCCGGCGCGGGAATGGATATTACGCCATCTGGAAAGGGAAGGAATACCCCATCGATCCCGAAGCCGGCGTTTCCATCGACACCTCGCCCATGCCTTCCGATGTATCGGTAGATCTCGGCGGGGCAGAGCCTCCCATGCCATGGTTCGGCGTCGATCCGCAGGATGTGGCATGGGTGGGAGAACCGTCGGGTTTCATGTATTCCGTATGCGACAGAAGGGGCAGGTTCTTCCATTGCAGGGACGACGGATTCCCGGTCTACAGCTACTCGTTCGATTTCGTCTGGGACTTCTCGGATCAGTCGGCCCCGGTATACAAGAAAGGAATCGGCACCACCTTCGTCACGGATTTCGGCGACTACCTGCATAACAGGTGGTTCATCGAGGCGAGGGAGTATTCCGAGGGTCAGGCCCCCGTGCGCGACAGCAAAGGATGGCACTATGCGGACTGTGACGGGAACGTGATTCAGGAGGACCCGTTCGATCTGTGCACCGTGATCCACCACGGCGAATCGCTGGTGCTGAAGGACGGGTCAGCGTTCATCAGGACTACTGACTGTAATCTCAGAGCCCTCTGATGCTGACCTGCATGCTGTTCCGCAAATCAGAGAGTGCAGAAGTGGCAGTTCATCCTACCGCACGCGGGGTTGTCGATCTTCCACTTGAGCGCCCACATCTTGAGGTCGTGCACGACGGTCATGAGTTCCCTGCTCATCTCGGTGAGACGGTACTCGCTCTTTACCGGTATGCAAGTGGTGTCCACCCTCTTCTCGATGAGTCCTTCCTCCTCCAGCTCCCTGAGGCGCTCGGCAAGGACCTTGGGGGTGATCTCCTTCATCGAACTCTTGATCGCCGAGAACCTCTGCCATTCCTCCCCCTTGGAGAGCTGATGGAGGATGAGGATCGCCCACTTCTTCGAGAGATACTCCATCGTCCTGTATACTGTGCACGTGTGATCCATGGTTTCCTCCTAGAAACTGTCGGTATATATAATTTGGTATCTATTTGATAGTCAATATCAATTTGATATCAGGAGTTAGACAAAGATGCTTTGCAGACAGTGTGAAGAGGCCTGCGCCCCCGCAGGATGCACCAAGATCGGAATTTGCGGAAAGACCGAGGAGCTTTCGACCGCAATGGATACCCTCATAGGAACCCTGATAGAACTTGCCGCTTCGGGAAGGACCGGTTCGGAGGCTGACGAGATCATCGTGGATGGTCTCTTCATGACCCTCAGCAACACGAACTTCGACGAATCCAGAATCGTTTCCCTGACCGAGGCGGCCCGCCACCTCATCGGGGCACCGGTCGATATCCGTGTCCCCGACATCCTCTCCCTCGATGCCGACGAGGACCTCAGATCCCTCAAGGAGCTCCTTCTCTTGGGACTCAAGGGAATGGCTGCTTACTACCATCACGCCAGGGTCCTCGGATACGGTGATGAGACCGTCACCGCATTCATCAGGAAGGCCCTGACCTCTTTGGCGAAGTCCCTTTCGGCCGACGAACTCGTAGCCCTCAACATGGAATGCGGGACCGTCGGAGCGACCGTCCTGGCACTTCTGGATAAGGCTAACACCGAGACCTATGGCACGCCCGAGATTACCAAGGTCCGCACCGGCGTAGGAAGGAATCCCGGAATCCTCATCACCGGCCACGACCTCAAGGATCTGGAACAGCTTCTCGAACAGACCAAGGGCACCGGTGTGGACATCTACACCCACGGAGAGATGCTTGCCGCATCCTCCTATCCGGCCTTCAAGAAGTACAAGAACCTCGTCGGCAACTACGGCGGAGCATGGTATGCGCAGAAGGAGGAATTCGCAAGATTCAACGGACCTATCGTGGCCACCACCAACTGCGTCCTGATCCCCAAGGAAACCTATGCGGACAGACTCTACACCACCGGTACCGCCGGCATCCCCGGGGCATTCAACATACCCTGTGTGGACGGGAAGAAGGATTTCAGCAGGGTCATCGAACAGGCCAAGAAGTGTGCACCCCCCGAACAGATCGATGACAGGGAGCTCACCATCGGATTCGGACATTCGCAGGTGCTGTCTCTCGCTGACGCCATCGTGGGTGCGGTCAAGTCGGGAGCCATAAGCAGGTTCGTGGTCATGGCGGGATGCGACGGCCACTTCGGGAAGAGGACATACTACACCGAGTTCGCCGAGTCGCTGCCCAAGGATACCGTGATCCTTACCGCCGGCTGCGCCAAGTACAGGCTTAACAGGCTCGACCTTGGCGATATCGGCGGGATCCCCCGTCTGATTGACGCCGGACAGTGCAATGACTGTTACTCCCTGGTCGTCATCGCGCTCAAGCTGGCCGAGGTCTTCGGGACCGATGTGAACGGTCTGCCCCTGTCCTTCAACATCTCTTGGTACGAGCAGAAGGCCGTCCTCGTCCTGCTTACCCTGCTCAGCCTCGGCGTGAAGGACATCATGCTTGGCCCCAGGCTGCCCAAGTTCATCAGCCCGGGAATCCTGGATGTCCTCGTGAAGAACTTCGGCATCAAGGGCAACTCGACCGTCAGGGAGGACATGGTCATCCTGAATATCGCGGAACAGTGAACATTACAGCGGGGGATCGCCTCTATCCCCCGTTAACACCTTTATACAGCTTGAAATTACCCACAGAAGAGATAACATGGAGAACCCTTTCAGACCCTCGGAGAAGTACACGATGCCGGTAATCCTCATCACCGCCGTATTCTCCTTCATCGGAATTGCAGTGCTCGGACTCATCGACCAGAGCGTGAACATCGACGGCTGCCGCAGCCAATTCATAGTGGCATCCTTCGGATCCACTGCGGTACTGATTTATGCAGCGCCCAAAGCGCCTTTCTCCAAACCCAAGAATGTCTTCTTCAGCCACATCTTCGCGGCGATATTCTCTGTGACCGTTGCTGTGATCTTCGATATGGCAGGACTGCTGCAGGAACTCAATTGGATCTGCTGCGGAATATGCGTCACCGGTTCCATCCTCATCATGATGGCCACCGGCACCATCCATCCCCCCGCGGGAGCCACCGCACTGACCTGTGCCATCAGCATGATCACCGACTATCAGTTCATAGTATTCCCGCTGGTGCTGGGTCTTCTCGCCATGATGGCCGTCGCGTACAGCGCCAACTGGTGCAGGGACAGGTACGTCCCCGCCAAGGAATGAGGACGGGGGATTCCCCCCCGCCCCCGGGAAAATCATCTCCTTTTCTTGTTGTCGGGTTTGTAGGATTTGAGCCACTTCACGAGTTCGGCGTCGGCGTCCGTCCAAGCGGGTGTCTCGCCTGCTTCAATATAATCGTGATACCACTGTTCGGCATCCGCCATGGGTTTGGTCATGTCGGGTTTGTCCATCTTTATGAGGACAGTGTTTTCCGGAGTGGGGACCCAGAATGCGGGGCGGTCATAATCGTCGTCCTGCAGGAATCCGACGGCGAAAACGATGGTATCGAGATTGGATAATTCCGCGTAGAGTCCGGCCTGCATGATATAGGAAGGGGGAACAATGGTGACATTGCCCTCGGAATCCAGCCACTTCTCGCGGTCGTGGGAGGTCTTGATCTCTAGGATCGCCTGCCTCTTCCCGCCGTATGCGATGTAGCCGTCCACCAATCCTCCGAACATCTTGTTATCATGGAAATGGTCGTAACCGCACTTCTCCTTCTCGACAGGCTCCTCGATGATGACCTGGGAACCCTTCTCCAGACCGAGCATGGGTGCAAGCATTTCGGAGGCGTTCTTGCGCACGTATGCCCTGATCTTGGGCTCCAGGACGTTGCCGGCCTCCATGTACTTGTTGGTCTTGTCCCCGGGATACAGCCCTGCGATCTCGCAGGCCATCTTGAAGGGCGTGATGAGGTCGCTCATTCCGAGGATGGGGCCGAGCTTGGTGCCGGAAATCTTCTTCTTACGGTAGAGGTCGAAGACCACCGTGCGGGTCTCGTCATCGATCTCGATGATGTTTATCCTGCCGTCGAATGCCATGCGGGGGTGATTGGCGAAGTTGGTTAAATCCCTGCGCTCGAAGACTACAAAAACCGCCCGCGACATGCATATGCATGGAGAACAGCGAGTTCGCACAGAACGCCGCCCCCGCGGGATTCTACCTGCCCGTACTGGCTGTCATCATGTTCTCCCTTTTCGAGGTGGAGTTCGGTTACGCCATGACGGTCTGGGCGGTCATAGCAGTCGTGGAAGTCCTCGTGTGCTGGAAGGCCCCGCACATGGCCGTGTTCTTCGGACCGGTATACTGCATCTGCCTCGCCGTGGACCTGTGGTACCCCTACGGATTCACCGTTTTGGTATTGCCTCTGGCACTTCTGATATCGCTGCTTTTCGCGTACCTCGCGGTAAAGCTCCTTCGCAGGAAGAAGAGGCGCTGATCACGGATAGTAGACGCACCGGTAGGTGAAGTTCTGCGGCAGCGCGAGATGCATCGACATGAGCTCCTTGCCGGTCGCGAAGTCATACACGCTCATGCATACGTTGTCGTTCTGAGCATCGCCCCATCCGATGGCGTAGACCTCGTCGTAGAGGTGCTGGACGGAACCGCAGGCGGCCGAGAACTTGCCGGGCACCGAATACTCCTTGAAATCCAGGAGGGTGCGGTTGGCCATGTCCACCTCGTAGATGCAGATGCGGGTATGGCCGGTGATGTTGTGGTTGTCGAATACCATGACGGTGTCGCCGTCAACGGTGACGTAGTGCTGGCCGGAGGTCTTCTGCTCGTCGGAGAGGCCGAACATGTCCTCGGGGCCGGAGAGCTTCCACTTGATCTGGTCGGTCTGCTTGGTGCGGTCGAGGCACATGACGGTGTCGAGGTGGCGGAACGAGCACACCAGGTCGCCGTCGTCGTTCAGGCGCATGGCGTTGAAATGCACATAATCGGGAGCGTCCACGGTCTCGTTGCCGAAATCGTTGGCGGAGGGTGTAGCATCGGTCTGGGTCATACCGTAGATCTCGGGATAGTCGATGCTCTTCCAGTCCCATACGACCTTGCCGTGGTCGACCTCCTGAAGGTAGGAGTAGATAACCTTCTTGCCCTCGTAGCCGGGGTTGTTGTAGACGGCGTCCTTGATGTAACCGGACAGGATGTAATGGTCGAGGTCGATCATCAGGAAATCGTGTCCGTCGACCGGGTGTCCCTTGTCCACCGTAGCGGACTGCTCGAAGGAGATCTTCTTCACCACGTTGAAGTTGGAATCCATGACGATACGGTAGCCGGGTGCGTATCCTGGCAGACCGTACTTGTCGAAACGGCTGTCCTGCGAATGGTAGCTGTAGTAGGTCTCGCCGTCGATGACGTGCTTCTTGAAGTCCCAATAGCCGGTCTTCACACCGTCATCCTTGTGGTCGATGTGCTTGGCCCATACGATATCCCCCTTCCCGTCGAGCATCATGATGTTCTGAGTGTAGACGAAGGAGATGTAGAAGTTGCCCGGAAGGTCGGTGGACCCCTCGATGTGATGGATGGGTAATCCGTCGGGCACCTGGAAACTGTCGTCGCGTGTGACGTTGACGAAACCTACGACGGAGATGCTGGCAGCTACCATTAAGCAGGCGACGAGGGCTACCCCGAGGGTCATGGATTGGTTTGACAAGGTTTGGGCCTCCTGTGCGATATTAATCCGCATCATCATGTTTAATAGATGCCGTGAACAGAGTACCGTCGGCTAAGCGCTAACTGCAGTATCCCCGTTTTAAACTCCCCGGGGGCGGTGGTTAGATCATGTCATCCTTCAGGAAGAACTCCAAGAGAACTGCTCCCGGAACCGCCGTCACGGACAGGGATTCGAGATCGCTGATCATCAGCTGCGCGGGCTGCGAACAGCTCCCCGACCCCTCCAACGGCGTATGTGCCAGATGTATCTGCGAAGCAATAGCGGAGGAGGGTCCGTCGGAGAGGATAAGGCTCGCGGGGACCCGCGACACGGAGATCTCCGGCAGCGCCGCTCAGCTGCTCTGCGAGCTCGCCACCCTCTCCATCCCCGTCATGGGGGACATGCAGGGCAGGAGGTGCAGGGGCTGCTCCCGCTCCCCCTCCAACGTCCTCGGCGGCGCCTGGGCCGACTTCCCCGAGCCGGCCCTCGGGCCGGCCATGTCGAGACTGTACTCCGACCCGGGTGACGGTCCCGAATGCACCGTGTGCATGCAGAAGACCTATGCTGCCCTGAAGAAGGCCGACGACGACCTTTCCCGCATCCGTGCCAAGGCATCGTCGATGGCGAGGAACGGGGGTGCTTTCTGATGCTGTTCGGAAGGAAGAAGGCATATCCGGCGCAGCAGCCCGCCCCGGTATTCGTGGGGACCAACAACGTCCCGCCGTCCGCCCCTCCCGTCCCCCAGAGCTCCTTCAGGGAGGATCTCAGGACGGCCATAGGCTCAGGCATCCGCACCAAGCCCCGTTATGCCGAGTGCTGGCTGGTCGGCAGCGTGGGTCAGCTCGACATCATCGAGGAGTACGACACCCCCAGCGGACACGTCGTGATCGGCACCGCCGCCGACGGGGAGACCGAGTACAACCTCATACCCACGGAGTACACCTGCTCGGACACGGTCAACGGGATCATCGAGCACGCCATCGAGGAGGTCCGTGCGGGCTTCCGCAAGGCGGGAGGGCACGCCGACAGGTTCCGCATGAACCTCGCCGTGAGGGACATGCTCTCCGGGGATTCCGACACGCTCCTGATGGCCTGCGGGGGCAACGCGCAGGCGGCGGAGGACCTCGTGTCGAACATCTGCGACATAGTCTACCGCTACACCGTGGGACTGGGGGTCTTCGACGTCCTCCTCGACGACCCCCGTCTCGAAGACATCTACGTGGACGCCCCGGCCGACAGGAACAGGGTGCACGTGACTCTCTCGGGGATCGGAGGAGGGAACTCCCACCTGCGCTGCAGGACCAACCTCGTGGTGGAGCGGAGGGAGATCATGAACCTCATCTGCAGCCTCAAGAGGATCAGCGGACTGCCCTACTGCCAATCCAACCCCGTCCTCGAGACGGATATGCGCGACGGGGCCGCCCGCGCCACGGTAGTCGGATATCCCCTGAGCCCCAACGGGGACGCGGTGTCCATCCGCAAGCATTCCTCCGACCCTTGGACGCTCACCAGGCTCATCGCCAACGGCACCATCGATGCATACACCGCGGGACTGCTCTCCTTCCTGGTGCAGAACAGAGCCACCCTGCTCGTCTGCGGTGCGAGGGGCGCGGGTAAGAGCTCACTCCTCTCGGCCCTGATGCTGGAATTCGACAGGTCCACCAGGGTGCTCACCATAGAGGACACCAGGGAGCTGCCTACGCAGCAGATGCGTTCACTGGGTTACAAGGTGCAATCCATGGTGGTCGACGACCATATGGACGGAGACAGTCTCTCCAGGGCCAACGAAGCACTCAGAGTATCCCTCCGTATGGGAGAATCGGCGATCATCCTCGGGGAAGTCAGGGGAGAGGAAGCCAAGACCCTTTACGAGAGCATGAGGACAGGCAGGGCGGGAAGTTCCATCATGGGTACCATACACGGGGATTCGGCTAAGAGCGTATTCGACAGGGTCGTTCATGATCTCGGTATACAGCCGGAGGCGTTCATGGCAACCGAGGTCCTTGTCACCGTGGGAACATTCGCCGACAGGGCGACAGGCGCTCAGAGCAGGAGAATATCCGAGATAGCGGCGACCTCCGACCGTGTAGGGAAGTTCACTGAAATGTCGGGAACGAAGGCCATGTTCCAGACACCCGTGATGAGGCGTATCTCCTCCAACACTGGCATGTCCCAGAAGGAGATCGAGAATGATATCGAAGCCCGCGCTCAGCTCCGCCGTATCCTTGCCGAATCGGGGAAGGATGATCCTCAGTATCTGGAGCCTGAATGGATCGGTATCGCCAATGCCTACCTCGACAGGAATGCGGGAAAGGAAGCGGATGTGATAGCTGCCGGATTCAGAGACAAGTACGGCCTCAGACAGGAAACGAAACCTGCAGATTCCTGATGGTTTGGACATTCAGTATACAGAGTAGAATACGCTTTATTACAGTTGGGCGTTGACCAATCATGGTTGATGAGGAGATCTTCGTGAAAGCTCATGATTTCATCCGTTCTCTCTTCGAGGGAGACGGGAGCGGCCACGATTACTATCACTCTGTCCGCGTACACGATCTCGCCGTAACGATTCAGCACTCGGAAGGCGGGGATCTCCTCCTGATCAGGCTCGCCGCATTGCTCCATGATGCCGATGACCGCAAGCTGTTCGGCTCGGAGGGCAGTCGGAATGCCAAAGGATTCATGGAACGGAACGGAATCCCCGAGGATGTTCAGAACAAAGTCCTCACAATCATCTCTCAGATTTCCTTCAAAGGTTCGGAGACCGTTGTCCCCGATACTCTCGAGGGTAAAATCGTGCAGGATGCCGACCGTCTCGACGCCATCGGTGCCATCGGAATCGCAAGAGCCTTCGCATACGGAGGCAGCAGGTCCCGTCCGATGCATCTGCCCGACTCGAAGCCCGTCATGGGCATGGATGCGGAAACCTATTACAAGAACGAGGGTTCGACGGTCAACCACTTCTACGAAAAGCTGCTCCTTCTCAAGGATCTCATGAACACCGACACCGCCAAGAAGATTGCTTCCCAAAGGCATGAGTTCATGGAATCTTTCCTGAAAGAGTTCTATGCCGAATGGGACGGGCTTCACTGAAGCACCGCTCCGGATTCGCCGGCCGGACGAGCCGGAATCGGGCTCCGAAAACCCCCTATGACTATCAAATAAATCCTACAACAATCGTGGTTAGATACCCCTGTTGAGGTACATGATATGCCAGATATCTAGAAGCCGTCCGAAGCCTTCGGAAAGCCCTTTAAAAACGGCTCGATATCGACAGTTGGATGTATATGTTCTGTTGTTGGATATGATTTTTGTCCTTATCAAATTTCATTAGTACAAACCTTAAAAACGATGGGCGTGATTGTATTTCGGAAGGTCAATTATGGACGTAGAAGAGTGGTTAGGCGCTGAAAATCAGCTCGGAATCGATATTTGGAACAAAAAGTACTGTTACAACGGGGAGACGTTCGATCATTGGCTCGAACGTGTTTCCGCCGGAGATGACGATATCAAGAGGATGATCTTGGAGAAAAAGTTCCTTTTCGGAGGACGTATCCTCGCCAACCGCGGACTCCAGAACACCGGCCTCAAAGTCACCCTCTCCAACTGCTACGTCATACAGCCTCCCGAGGACTCCATCGAGAGCATCTTCGAGTGCGCTAGCAAGGCCGCCCGTACCTTCAGCTACGGCGGCGGAGTGGGTATCGACCTCTCCAAACTCGCACCCCGCGGAGCGAAGATCAACAACACCGCTTCGGAGACCTCCGGAGCCGTATCCTTCACCGATCTCTACTCGATGGTCACCGGACTCATCGGTCAGCACGGAAGGAGGGGGGCCCTCATGCTCACCCTGTCCTGCGAGCACCCCGACCTCGAGGAGTTCATGGCCGTCAAGACCGACCTCGAGAGGGTCACCAAGGCCAACATGTCCGTCCGTATGACCGACAAGTTCATGGAGTGCGTGGAGAAGAGGGAGACCTTCGTTCAGACCTTCGTACGTCCCGAGACCAAGGACACCGTCGTCAAGAACCTCGACGCCTATCAGTTCTTCAAGAAGCTCTGCTACGCCAACTGGGACTTCGGAGAGCCCGGCTGCCTGTTCTGGGACCGCATCAGCTCCTGGAACCTCCTCTCCGAGTTCCCCGACTACGAGTACGCCGGAACCAACCCCTGCGCCGAGGAGCCCCTCCCCGCCGGAGGAAGCTGCCTGCTCGGAAGCATGAACCTCTCCGAGTTCGTCAAGGACGGCAAGTTCCAGGAGGACGAATTCCGCGAGGCCGTGCGCATCTGCGTCCGCGCCCTCAACGACGTCCTCGAGGAGGGTCTGCCCCTCCACCCCCTCGCCGAACAGAGGGAGTCCGTCAACGACTGGAAGCAGATCGGTCTCGGAATCATGGGTCTCGCAGACATGCTCATCAAGATGGAGATCACCTACGGAACCCGCGAGGCCATGGACATCTGCCACCGCCTCGGATTCATCATGGCCGACACCGCCATCAGGGAGTCCGCCCTCCTCGCCAAGGAGAAGGGAAAGTTCCCCAAGTGCAACATCGAGCAGCTCATGGCCTCCCCCTACTTCATGGAGAACACCTCCGAGGAGACCCGCGACCTCGTAAGGGAGTACGGACTCCGCAACTCCCAGCTGCTCACCATCGCCCCCACCGGTACCCTCTCCACCATGCTGGGTATATCGGGCGGTATCGAGCCCATCTTCGCCACCCACTTCGAGAGGAGGACCACCTCGCTGTCCGACCACGACCAGTTCTACAAGGTCTATCCCCCCGTCGTCAAGGAGTACATGGACAAGCACGGCCTGAAGGACGACACCGACCTCCCCGAGTTCTTCGTCACCGCCCAGAACCTCGACTACAAGCAGAGGCTCATCCAGCAGGGAACCTGGCAGATGCACATCGACGCCTCCATCAGCTCCACCGTCAACCTCCCCGAGGACTTCCCCGAGGAGAACGTCTTCGACATCTACATGTACGCATGGAAGATCGGATGCAAGGGAGTCACCGTCTTCCGCGACGGATGCAAGAGGCTCGGAATCCTGACCACCAAGGAGAAGAAGGCCGAGGAGTCCAAGATGAAGGAGGAGGCCATCGCCTCCGCCACTGCCACCCAGCGCGGAATCGTCAAGACCGTCGCCGACAACGTCATCGGAAAGAAGAGGAAGCTCATGACCGGATGCGGAAGCCTGCACTGCACCGCGTTCTTCGACCCCGTCTCCGGAGACCTCATGGAGGTCTACCTCAACAAGGGATCCACCGGCGGATGCAACAACTTCATGATCGGTCTCTCCAGGATGATCTCCCTGGCCGCCCGTTCCGGATGCGACATCAACGCCGTCGTCGACCAGCTCAAGTCCTGCGGTTCCTGCCCCTCCTACACGGTCAGGACCTTCACCAAGAAGGACACCAGCAAGGGATCCTGCTGCCCCATGGCGGTCGGCTGGGCCCTCATCGACATGCACGACGAGATGATGAGGCAGGTCAAGTCCTCCAACCTCATCGCTCCTCCCAAGGAGGAGGACGGCCCCAAGAAGGAGGCCGTCAACCCCTGCCCCAAGTGCGGCGACGAGCTGACCTTCCAGGGCGGATGCAACGTCTGCAGGTCCTGCGGCTGGACCAAGTGCGAATGAAATTCCTTACCGGGGCCCCGGCCCCGGATTACCTTTTGAAATTGAGTATGACAGTTAGTACACGGTTCCTACAGTTTCTGCCATACCGTTTCCTGTTCTCAGTTAGCAGGTTTCTCCTCTGAACTTATGACAGTCCGTACCTGATACCCGGGAATACGCCGTATCTGGGAACAAGATGATGTTCAAAAGGACCTATGATCAGGGAATCAGCTATCGGTCAAGGCAGATTTTCCTTTGTCTGGGTATGTGTAAACCGTAAGTGGGAACGAGGTCGGGAACAACAGCAATAACAATGTTCTGAAAACACGGAAGCATGGCCGGGATGCTATGCAGGGAGTGTGCCGGATTATGGTTTCGATAGGGATTTCTCTTAAAAATGCCGGAAAACGTCACTTTCGGTCACTTTCGGTACTTTCGGCGACCTCCCCCTCTTAAGCTTATATACTCTGGGAATCGTGGTGATTCCCGATGAAGACGATCAGGATGCGCATCGAACTCACCTCGGAGCAGAGGAAGGTCGTGGACCACAATATCGATGCGAACCGTCTCGTTTATAATTCGATGATCACCGCCTGCAAGAACGTGCATCGCAAGACAGGCCGCCTTCCGACCGTGTTCGATCTTAACAAATTGGGTACTCAGATGAGGCACAATCACGGTTACATCAGCGATGCATATTCCACCACGCTCAATGCAACTTCGAAGCGTGTCATCAAGGCCTGCGAGAAGACACTCAGCGGTAAGAGGCACAAGGGTGAACACAAGGCTGAATCGACCGCCGAAGCGGATCCGCAAGAATCTAACGTCAGCGGCCGTTTCCCTAGGTACCGTCCCAAGGGCTCGTTCTCCTCGTACACCTACCCTACCCCCATCGATTTCTCCGTCGTGACGGAGAAGAGGAACGGAAAGAAGAGACGTTTCCTCAGATTGGGTAAGGTGCCCGGTCTCGTAAGGTGCTACAATCAGTCTACCGGGATTACCGGCCCAATCAAGACATGCACCGTCAAGAGGAAGGACATGGGCTCGTACTGTCAGTACTACGCCTGTATCACCTATGAGACCGAACCTCCGGTGAAGGATACGACTCCCCTCCCGCCTGTAGCGATGGATGTCGGAGTCAGCAACATCGCCGCGCTGTCTACGAAGAAGACGTATCCCAACGATCGCATCTTCAGGACGTATAAGAAGAGACTGGCCAAACTCCAGAGACAACTGAGCAGAGTCCTGTACGGTTCCCCCCAGTACTGGAAGATACAGACCAGAATCAACCACCTTTACGAGAAGATAAACAACCACAGAAAGAACAATATCGAACTCATATCTTCGGAAATAGCGAAGAACTTCTCCATCATCGTGATGGAGGACCTGTCGGTCAAGGCCCTGCGCAAGATCTCAAAAAGCAGGGCAATGACCAATGGTTACAACGACGCATCCCTCGGACTGCTCAGGAAAAGGATCACGGACAAGGCTTCGAGCGCCGGTCACGATGTGATCCTGGTGGATCCCAGGGATACGTCCCAACTGTGCTCGTCCTGCGGTATGAAGGTGCCGAAGGACCTGAGCGTCAGGACGCATGTGTGCCCCTATTGCAGGTATGTCGAGGACAGGGATGTGAATTCCTGCGAGAACATGCTTGAG
>Ga0256407_10000903_pt1 | contig 66924 bp, 50 predicted proteins | sample RumenRJG_04DNA_FD_193489 | JGI IMG/M metagenome (GOLD analysis project Ga0256407, IMG submission 193489) | Bovine rumen microbial communities from Lethbridge, Alberta, Canada - RJG_04 | ecosystem: Host-associated > Mammals > Digestive system > Stomach > Rumen | place: Canada: Alberta... | reverse complement strand
TGGCTGAAAAATACGAGTGGTTCGGAGTATGGATTCCTGCCCAGCGCTACATCTGGTTCGGATAGTACATACTATTGTGATTACTTCTACCAGAGTTCTGGATTGAATTACCTCATCGCCGGGGCGAGCGCGAACGACCCCGCGTCGAACGCGGGCGCGTTCTACCTGGACCTGCTCAACGCTCCCTCGCTCGCGAACTGGCCCGTCGGCTGCGGCCTTTCCTATATAAACTCGTAGTAGGTAGCGCGGGCCAGGCCGCGCTACCGTCCAGCGAACTCTTGAGCGCTAATTACGGTTCAGGCTAATACTAATCAGTTAAATGGTTACTAAGAGATGAATTTATGTAAATGATTGTATACGTATTTAGATTATTTAGTTTTAAAAAGAAATAATACCAATCTATTTCCGGAGAAGACGCTAGGCGTCTTCTCCGGAGTAATTTTGAAAAATGAATATTTATCGTGTAACTGGGGTAATATTGATACCCATCAGAAGAAAAAAAGAAGCGGGAGTTAACACCGCTCCAGATTATTTTTAGGGCCGCGCGAATGCGCGGCCCTAAAACCGCAAATCAATATCCCGAATATTGTTTACCAATACCTGGAATTGTAAATCGTATTGAGAGCATGTCTGACAAGACCTTTCATGCTTTCGATACAATATTTGTCGTTTTCTTTTTCGCCGTATGCATGATTCAACATATCAGCTAACACAAGTAAAGACGATTTTATCGCTTTTATGAATATATCGATACCTTTTGAATTTAGATTTTTCGATATGTATAGCAGATAGAGAATTGATGATGAAAGCGCTGATATATACCTTAGGTCATATACACTGCAATGGATTTTTATATAGTTACATACATATGTATAATGATTTCATATTGTTTCCTTTTGTAAATTAATCGGTATAATTACATACAGTAAACTAAGATGAATCTCAAAGTTTTTCTGAGAGATTTACTCTTAGGGGGTTGCACGGAGCGAAATGTCGTAGCTTGTTCTGCAACGCTGCCTCAAGGATAGTGGTTTTAAAAACCCCTCATCGCCGGGGCGAGCGCGAACAACACCGCGTCGAACGCGGGCGCGTTCTACCTGAACCTGAACAACGCTCCCTCGAACGCGAACTGGAACATCGGCTGCGGCCTTTCCTATACCTTCGGCACACTAAAGATTCGTAAAGTATTTATTATTTTTATAATAAGTATTTTATGAAACCTTTCTAATGCTCTGTGTAATCCTCACCCCTTGGTGAAAATTGCCGGGAACGAGACGGGACTAGTAAGAATCTTTGATTCTGAACGTCCCGTACGGTATGCCTAAAGAACAGAATTTTGCTACTTTCAAAATAATTTTCTAATAGAAATAACAAATGATAGTCGAACAATATTTTGTTTAAATAATGTGAGGGAGGAAATGCCCATGAAAACTTATGATGGGTTATTCAAGTACATGCTAAGTCCAACCGTTGTTTGGAATTGCATGATGGACGCTGCTGAGGGAAAATTAAATCGTCCCGAAGTGCAGAAAGCAATTAAGAATTTTGATCAAACATATGAACTCGTTGTAAAATGTGCAGCGGATCCAAATTATCGACCTTGCGAAGATAATGTCCATGAGATTATTGATGGGTCGAATAATAAGCAACGTAAGATTGAGAAACCAAAATTCTGCCCGGAACAAATTCTTCATCATATGATCGTAGAACCATTTAAACCGATTTTGACACGTATGATTTACAGTGAGGTTTATGGTTGCCTACCCGAGAAGGTTGTCGATCTTTCAGAAGGTAAAAAATTATTAAGAAAATATGGTCCCCATGCGGCAGTAAAACGAATCGAAAAATGGGTGAGGAAAGATGGCGGAGATAAACTTTACATTTGTGAAGCAGATATTCATCATGCATATGCATCTGTAAATATTCCGGCATTAATGGCTGCGTTAGATCGAATTATTGACGATCCAGAATGGCTTCGCTTGGTTGGAGAATTTTTGCATTATAATCCGGAAACGAAGGAATCGACGGATGAAGGTTTAGTATTAGGCCATTATACTTCTCCATGGTTCTTTAACTTTTATCTTTCGGTATTAGATTATCGAATGGTATTACGAGAACCTCGTGAAGAGAAGAAGCGGAAGTCAAAGCGTACCACGTTTCATTATTTGCGTTATGCAGATAACATCTTCATGATTTCGAGTAATAAAAAATATCTTCATGCAAAGTTGAAAGATATGAAAGAATATTTGCATGATACGCTCGGGATGGAACTAAACAGTTCCACCCAAATTTACCGCTTTGAGCATCCAGATTTAGATGAAAATAAAAATGTGATTCATCTGAAGAATGGAAAACGGAAAATGGTTGGAAGAGCGGTAAATTTGCTTGGGTTTGTACTTCATTATGACCGTTTAGGTTCTCGTAAGAGTTGTTTGAAACGGATGCGTCGGAAAGCAAATAAGGTAAGACAAAAAGATAATCCAACGTGGCATGATGCGTATTCCATGTGTTCTCGTATGGCAATGATTCGTTTTTGTGATGCGAAACAATATGCGAATAAGTATATCAAGCCAGGAATCAATTTTAAACATCTAAAATCAAAAATACGGCAACATCAGAAAATGATGGGACCGGCGATGGAAGAAAGAAGGCGTGTTATTCATGACGGATTGGAAAACAGTGAATGGCTCACAGATCGACCAACCGGAGGAATTCGATACGAGCAGCAGCAGTGTGGTTGTTTACCAACGGAGAAACATTCATCGTGTGACGGTGAAGAACTCCATGGGTGATAGTGATGAGAATACCACGGAGCAGTGGGAGTACGAGGAACGTACGATGACTCCGTCGGAATATCTCAACTACATCGCAGAGAAGAATCGTTCCGATATTGAATACCTGATGGTCATGGTAGAGTCGACTGCGGAGTAATAGATTGACATTCCAAAAGGGGTGAAATTTTACCATGGAGAATCATAGCACGAACTATTGGAAAGTAAAACGGTATTATGAGCGTGGTTTTTGGTCAAAGAAACGCGTTTATAATGTCGTTGGTCGTTGGATTACCAAAGAGGAATACAAAGAAATTACGGGTGAAGAGTATACCAAGAACTAATTTACATCGAATCAGAAGATCTTATTGAGAATATGATATTTATTTCTCAATAAGATCTTCTTCTCTTTCTCCATTCTATTATTCTCCCAATAAAGATAAACGTACGAAACAATTTTATAATGCATAGACCTTTATTAAAAATTTTTGATAGAAAGGAATGAAACATCAATGAGTGATCTGAAAGGTAAACTCAAAGTTAAATACAATGGCGGATATATTGTCATTCATCCGGAAACTACTGCGGATAAGGTCTTGAATCTTGATACTACGATTCTCGATACGATTCCCCAGAAGGTTCATGCTCTTTCTACGGAGTATTCCGTTGGTGACATTGTGTATTCGAAGGATCTTCCTTCCTGGGCATATTTGGAGTGCACCACGGCTGGTACATCGTCTGATACGACTGTTGCAGAGATTAGTTCCTCTGCAACGGAGGGGCAATCCATTACGGATGGTACGGTTACATGGCTTGTGCATAAGATTGGCAATGCGGATTCTGAACTGCTGAAGTCCATTTCTTCTACGGGGATTGCTGCAAATCAGATTCAGTATGGTACGGCAGAGAATAAAGTTGCAACGACGGCAATTAGCTCCGTTGGTCGAGATATTCTTGCAAAGACGTCTGCATCGGATGTTCTTACGTATCTCGGAGGTGCAACTGCTGCTTCTGTTTCGGCTATAAAACAGTTTGATCTGTCGTCCATTAGCCATACAGATCTCAACCATAATAGTTTCTATCGTGGAAAAGATCTGACGACGTATTTCACGTCTGGTGAGATGTCAAAGGCAATCGCTGCTGGTACGTTCATGGATATTTTCCCTGGGGATTATATTACAATGACCGTTACGGTGGATGACACGACGTATTCCAATGTGAAATGGATTGTTGGTGATATTGATTACCACTATAAGCGTGGTTGGCGTGATAATTCTTCGACCTATGGCGATTCTTCTGGTCAAACAACAGAGCATCATGTGTTGATGTTCCCAGAAGGCGTACTTGGTTCGCACTATATGAATAGTTCGAATGTTACCACAGGTGCATATATTGGATCCGCTATGTGGAAGACATATATTCCGAAGTACGCAACGGGTATCCAGAATGCATTTGGTACTTCGCATGTACTTGGGCATAATGAGATTCTTGCTAATTCGATGGGAGATAACCTTACATCGTCCGCTGGTGCTGGACAGGTTGGTAGCTCTAATGATTGGGCATGGTATCCAGTGCTTGCAAACCTCTTTAACGAGCCTATGGTATACGGTACCACTTCCTTCAGTTCGTCAGCATGTGATGTTGGTGATTGCAATACCCAGATCGCAGTGTTCCGCTTGAACAAGGCCATGAGTTTTGTTCGCGATAGTTGGTATTGGTTGCGCGCCGTGGCTTCCGCGTCGGATTTCTGCGGTGCCGACATCGACGGCTGTGCCGGCTCGAGCATCGCGTCGTTCGTCGGCGGTGTTCGCCCTTATTTCCTCCTCCGGTAACACGATTCACCCGCCGGCTTGTCCGGCGGCCATTGGCCATTGCTGAGCGGTCATATAACTTAGGAAATAAGAAAAATAAAATAAATTAAAATAAGATATTAAGTAGTTTGTCGTATTATTATACGGGTAATGAAGTATTTATAGTTGTATACAGCTAATTCCGGCGAAAGCGTTCACACGCTTTCGCCGGAAAAATATTATATATAGGGAAATTGATGAAAACAACTCGGAATAATGTTAAAGGCGCCGCGATTTATCGCGGCGCCTTTAACCGCAAAATCAAAATTGTGTAATTAATTATAAACCATATAACACATTAATAGATCTAAACTAAAAATCGTAAAAGGAATAGTTTTGCAGGAATGCCAGTTTTTAACATTTTTTTGATAGTTTTTCCTGTATAAGACATAAATAATACTTCATCCTTACGAAAATTCAGTTCTTGGATCAAATAACGAATCAACTAAATTTAAAAAGTCTAAAATATTTCGGTTTTCCAGTCTGATTTATTTGAAAATTTTTTGAATTTAGAACTTCCTAGGATGTATGATAGATCGAAGAATGGTTTAGAATTATCTTAGGTAGAAAAGTCTTATGATTGTATTTGAAGATGCTGAGAATTACTGACCATCTTCGCAGTATTTTTAGATATGATTTTAAGACTTTGCTGAGATTCATACATTCAAAGCTCACATGTCGATGAACGATGAGTGTATGAATCTTAGTTTCCCAAAAAATGAATTTAAAATTCATTATATCATATACAAACAATTGGATGAAAAATCTTGGATTATATTTTTATGATCCAATTTATATATACTTAGGTTGAGAAAGATTTTTCCAACCGATAAGAGTTTTTTATTAGCGTATTTAAAATGAAAGGATGTTGTTCTTCGAGAACGAAAGAAACTGAAGAAATTAGCATTTAAGGTGATTAGTAAAGAAATGACCTTTGATGCTTATGTGGAGCAGTACGGTTATCATAACACATTTAAATATAACCGTTATGTACAAAATAGTAACGAAATCCAAAATTAATAACGTTTTGAAAATAAGGAAGATCAACTCTTATGGATGATGAGAAACAAAAGAAAATCGATGATCTGAATCGTCAGATCATCGAACTTCGTTCGAATCTTGCGGCTGATACATCGAACATTGGTGACTATAAGATCGTGAAGACGTATGAGGCTCGCCTTCTTGGAAAAGATGATCCGTATGATACGAATCAGCTCATTGAGGAGCGGAATGCTACGCGCTCGAAGATCAATGAACTTCAGGAAGAGCTTGCTGCACTGGAAGCCGCAAACTGATAGGTATGCATCAATTCTTTGATACAAAAGATATCAAAGAATTGATGCATATTTTTAATTCTTTTCGAAAACGGAGACGTTTTCAGGTGTTCCTGATTCTCCATTATTAACCACAGAGGTTGTTTGAAGATCCAGCTCTATAGTCCCATCCAAGGATTCAAATTTTACATTGTTCGATTCTAGAGCAGCATTGATTTTTCCATCATCAATGCTTGGTGTGGAAGAACCATCTAGGATAAAGAGTGCATCTGGAGCATCATCACCAGACGGAGTATCATCCGTTGCTTTCAAAACGCTCGGTTCTCCAAGTGCATATTCCGTTGATGATGCATCATCTACAAACTGCCCATTATCCTCTTCCAAGACAATATCGACGGATACATCTTCGGTAGGATTAAATGGAATATATCCAGGAAGATCTCCAAACTTATGTTTACCATCTGACATATACATTTCACCAGTATCCATGACAGAGATAATGGTACCCTTCGGATATACAATGTTTGGATTCTTTGTGTAGTTATAGATTAATTCAGGCTTCGGTGCAGTATTTGCCAATCGTTTGGCAACGAGTGATAAAATATCTTTCAGGCTAGAAGCATCTTCATAACCTGCAAGTTTATCATTTTTTAGCACCTTAACATCTGAAATGCTGTTTTCCGGATAGATGATCGTATAATTCTCAGAATTATCTGGTTTATACCGATATCTTACATGCAGCGTAATATCCATGTCCATTATAGAAGTTCACCTCCGTTTCTTTATTCGTTCGCTTCAAAGAGAATAAATGGAGGAGCGGTAATCGCAGGAATATCTCCATAGATCGTCGTTCCATCGTCAAAAACGATATTCGGCGGAGCGCATACATAGGGCAGATTGTCATACGTATTCTTTCCGTCTCCTAGTTTCATATAATTCGTATCAGTTTCATAAAGCATCTGTCCATTACGATAGATCGTAGTTTTATCAGCAGAAAACTGTGTAGAAGATTTTCGAACGGCTGCAAATACTTCACCATTTGTATCCGCGAAATGCTCTACCTGCTCTGTGATCATCTTATCCAACCCAGAAACATTTTCCGATGGAATCGTCAGACCTGATACCACCGAGGTGACTTTTTCATCGAAGTCTGTGATTTGATCGGAAATGGTTTGAGGATAAACTACAACAGATCCACCATCGTCTTGAATCGTAGTAATTTGAGCTTTGATTTTTGTTGGCGACGAAGTTGCCATATTTTATTCACCTCAACTTTAGTTAAAGTACACAGTGTTTATAAAAAAGAAAACAAGGTTACTTTTAGTAGCTTGTCTTCCGGTAAAAGGAATCACGTAAGAAAAAAAATAGCATGATGGAATACTTACCATCATGCTACTTACCATGTAAGAAAGGTAAAGAATAAATTTAGAGTAAGGAGTGGTACAAACGAGGAGCAAACCAACCAGTTTTAATCCTCATTATCATGTAGTTTCTTCCATTGTTTCTTAAATTTCTTAATCATCTTCATCTCCTTTTCAAACATCGTTTCCTTCCGAGAAGATTTCTTCTTTTCGAGCTTCTTGATTTTCTTGAGCTGTTTCTTTTCGATCCTTTCCATTTCACTTACATAAGAAGCATTTGCTTCCCCCATCATTTTAGATAATGCATCCACTGCATTGGTAAGAAGCAGACCATCTTTCTGTGCACGCTTAAACAAACTCATTTTAATTACCTCCTGAATATATTGAAACTGATTATTCAAGAAGATAATATATATTCTAAACGAGTTTTGAAATCACGGAAGAAAAAAAGGAGCCGAAGCTCCCAAAGATCAATTTGCGATGCGACGATAGATCACTATCGTCTCACCGACCTGAAGATTATTCAGATCAGTTCCCGCTTTCAGGTTCTCATCACGGCTAACGGCCATGGTGTTACGAACCTCATCATCGTTTCCATATTCTTTGCAGAGATTCCAGTACGTATCGCCTGCCTTCACGGTCACCCAGGTCCGCTCATACTCAATCGTCGGAAATACAGCCGATTCGATTTCATGATGAAACGGAATTCCAACGAAAAGAATTGCAAGCACCAAGATCTTTCCGGCAACGCTTGCTTGCTTCCACTGGTATTCAAAACGATCGAAAATATACTGCATCATTTTACTCATCCTTTCTAGATGCTTTGATTTTCTCTATAACTATGATATATAAAAGAATTCTCGTAATTATGAATTTTTACGATAACTAGCTTGTAACGGAAATCAATGAGAAAGGACGATTTTTCTATGGTTGATTATAGTTTATCCATTGATGTATCCGATCAATCAGCTTTCAAAGTAATCAATGGGAAATATATCGCATGTGGAGATGCACTTCAAGTATATTACCTGGATGATACATTGATCCCATACTTAAAAGGAGATGGAAATGGAAAGTACAATTCCATTACCATCTATCATATTCCCATTGAAACCGGAGCAGAAGAGTATTACAAGAATCTCTGTGAGTTGATCAAGTACATCATCTATTATCAGCAGAATGATATTGTAAATGATGGATTATTCATCTTGAATCGAAATGATCAATTTGACACATTAGCTAGGAAAGCTGTTAATGTATGCCAAAAGAAGATTACCAAACGGGATTATGAACTATTCCCGATTGAATCAAAGGCATGCTTTAAGAAAGACTTTTCAGAGTTATGCTTTACGGTATCGGATCCGAATGATACGAATCAATCCTATTTTGCAAATGAAATCACAAAAGAAGTTGTAAAAGTAAATGATGATCCAGAACCAGAAGGCGTCGATTGTATCAATGAAGAGCCATATAAGTCGGATGACTTCTATTATGAACCGGTTCCAGGGCATGAGAATGGTGTCCCAAAAGATAAGTTAGATCCATTGGATCCAACTTCCGTATTGATACAATATCAACGTACTTGGATGAAAGAAACATATACCGTTCCCATACGTGGAATGTATTCTACGATGATGGGTAGTATAACGAACTGTGTGTATCAAGGATCTCTTACCATTACGATTACACGAAAAGTACCGTATGATAAATATCTCGTCGTAAAGTAAAGGTGATATAAATTGTGTAAAGAAGATGAAAAAGTTTTGTATAATAATCTCATATGGAAATTCAATCGAGACTATAAATACCCGATTTCCATTTATCGAGATGAATACTCTGTTTTAATTCGAGATCAGGATTATGGATATTACTTCGAAGATTATGAGCATCCCATGGATCCGATTCGATTGAATAATGCATCTCAGTTTTTTGTGGGTGATCCATGGAGAGAAAATAACCCAGGGAATATGCATCAGCCATATATCAACTTTAAGCTTCGTATGCGTAGTAATCCAGATGAAGTATCGGATTTGTATCTCTATGTATTGAGTGAAAAGGATGGCCATTTATCCTTCGATACACGAGTAACAGATCAACGTACCATGGCAGAAACATTTGCATTGATATCCGAACGACTTTGCTTGGATATTGAGAAACGTGCTATGGAACTTCGTGATGAACTTAAACGAAAAGATGAAACTAAAGAAGAAGTTCCTACGATCCGAGAAAGAATCCATAATTTATTCCATATAAAGGAACCAAAGGAAGATATTCTCCATCGTACGAAAGAGAATCTTTTTGAGAAAGAATTCAATCTCTACACATATATTCCTCCACTGATTAAGAAGTATATGTATGAGTCAAAGAATGAAAATCTCTATAAGATGATTTCTCCTCGTACATTAATCTTCCATTTTGTATATCATCCACCGGTTGTTGAGGAACTTGATGATAACCAAGAGATTTTGATGTATGGAAGATGAATGGTTCTAACGGGACCTTCAAAGTTTCGTTTGACTCCATCGAATCGTAAACATCCGAAACCAGAACCATCTGTGCTAAAAACCAATGACTCAAAACCTCTTTAAAATATATATTATCATTCTAGAAAGAAGAAAGGAGGATCCGGAGACCTATGTTTGATGTTCAGCATTGGTTAGACCGTGTAGAAAAAGAGGGTCAAGTAGATTTCAAGGAAGAAGATTTCGACCATGGAGAAGATGAACTGATTGAAGAAGTCAACCATAATGGTATTCTAAACAACGTGCATTATGAAGTATCGACTGGTTTTGTACAACGGCTCGATGAAGATTCTGGTTCAATACGTATCAAAATCGTATGATAATTTATAATGCAGCAAACTTGTTAGTATACCAAATCCATTCATTTATTAGGAGGAAGATATATCATGTCGAAATTCAATGAAGTATGGAGCGCGCTCAAGAGTGAGAACAAAGAGGCTGTCAAGGATAAGAAGTCGAAGAATGTTCCGTATTCGAAACATAAAGAGGCAATGCTCACGCAGGCTCTGCTGAACACGCCGGATTATGAGATGAATACGCTAAAGACGAAGAAAGGCGAATTCGTCAACGTTACTTCGAACCCAGTCGAAGAGTTCCGTCAGCTTATGGTTGGCAAGGTTCTTCGTGACAATGGCATTGACAAGCAGCAGGCAGAATCCGCTGCTCGTAACTATGAGTTCTCGATGCAGCAGGCACAGGCGTTCAACACGCTTTCCCGTGAGAACACGGAGCAGTTCCTGCGTGCAGGCTTTACGTATGACTTTGGTCATAAGAATGATTTCAATGGCCAGATTCGTATGCAGCATGTCCCGGCACGCGATGTTACTGCAAAGGTTCCTGGCACGGGTGAGATTACCAAGACACATGAAGATGAACATTACGTCATCGTGAAGAAGTCTGGCACGCCTCGTTGCTGCAAGACGAAACTTCAGTAATTCCTAACATGGCATATGGAAATCCATACCCGTTCAAGATATGAATGGGTATGGATTTTTTTTTGATTTTAATTGATAAAAACTTACTTATAAAAAGGAGTTTTATATATATGCAAGCTTATACAAGACCTGATTGGGAGCATTACTATCTTGGAGTTGCACAGGCAGTTTCTAGACGGTCTTCATGCTTACGCCGTAAGTATGGAGTTGTAATCGTTAAGGATAATCATATCGTATCAACCGGATATAATGGTTCTCCGAAAGGAGTTGCGAATTGTTGTGATACTGGAATTTGTGTCAGAAAGGAAAATAAAATTCCTCATGGAGAGAGATATGAGCTTTGTGACGGAGTTCACGGAGAAACTAACGCAATGATTAAAGCTTCTCCTGAAGAATTACAAGGTGCAACTTTATACCTTTATGGTTATGACATTGAGTTGGGTAAGACCATTGATGCTGTTCCGTGTATTATGTGTGAGAGAAATCTTAAAAACTCTGGGATTGAAAAAATCATCGGATCAAAATTCGATGAAAATTATCTTTCATAAAAAATTATAAAGTATAGCATTTATTTGCTATACTTTATTTTTTATTTTTATTCACAGCTTTGTAAGATTATACTATACTAAATTTTTTTATTAAAGGTAGGTGAAATTTCAATGAGTGCGAGGTTAATCCCTGATACATCAGAAGAACTTGGTGAACTGGATTTTGGAATGGATGGTTTTCGGAAACAGAAAGTATTACGAGGCGTCAATGCGTATGCAAGACTCGTTGATCGTTTACTTCGGAAACGGAAAGGAACGACTCCTTCTGAACCAGATATGGGAATTGATTTAGAGTCGTATCGTTTTGCAGATATTGATTCGCTTGTTGCTGGAAGCCTACAGAATGTCATACAGAATCAAATCTCGAAGTATATTCCTGGGATTCCCTTGAATACGATTAATATTAGTACAATGAAAGTAAGAAATTCAACGGTACTCTATATTACCATTGAACTTCTTCAGGATAAAACGAAACTTACCCTTTCCTACTTACAGAAGAAACGTTCGATTGTAAGTATGCAGGTGAATGTAGAAAAGCAATCTTATATCAATGCGCAGAAGAAAACTTCTGATGATGCATAAAAAGTTTCATGAAAATAAAATCGTTTAAAAGAAAGGATTACGGTAAATTATGGCTGAGAATTTGAAAGATCTGAAAGACCTTACAACGCAGGATGAGGATGAAAAGATTCTGGAGCGTGCTCGTATGAAAGAAGACGAGAAGGATGAAAAGAACGACGATAAAGTCGAAACGATCCAGAATGATAATGATTCCGTTGGTCTGATCATTGATGACGATGATGAAGATGAAGCTCCTGCAAAAGAGGACGAAGACGAAAAGAAGTATGATGGAAAAGGTGTTGTCATTGAGAAGACAACGGAAGAGAAAGATCCAAAAGGTGTCGTGGTTGGTCCCATGGCATCGGAAGATCGTCGTGGTGAAGTAGAAGCTCGTTTGAGCGAAATGGATCAGCAGATTGCGGAACAGCGTGAAATTGCTGAGAAGCGTGTGAAAGATGGTTCTGCTCCGAAGATGGAAGTGAACGATCCGAATGCTTCGGAAGATATTAAGAAGCATAATCGTTCTGTTCGTGATGAAGAGAAGAAAGAAGCGGAAGAGAAGAAGGATGCATCGAATAAGATTGATCCTTCGGATTCCATTCAGGTGATCATTGATAAGTCTGGTATGGGTTCTTATGAATTCACCCCGGAGGAGAAGAAACGTATTTCTCTTTCGAAACGTATCCATGTAGTGGAAGTTGAAGATCGTTCTCTGAAGACTCTGAATGTCAAGAAGAATCTCTCGAAGAAGACGGATTTCAAGATTCTGAAACGGAATTTTGATAAATCCTATTCGGCAGTGGTTGCTCTTGCATCGGGTTATACGTGCAAGATGAAGAATCTCTCTGCTCAGGAGAGTATCCGTATGTATCAGAGCCCTGGCGATGATACGGCAAATTCGATCTTGGATAAGTGGTCCGTTATCTATGATAAAATGACGGATGTTTCTACAGGGGATTTCAAAGACTTTGAAGACTTCTGCAAGAATACGGCATTCATGGATTATGATTCCTTCCTCTATGCTCTGATTTGCTCCTCGTATCCAGAGGATGATAGCATCACCTTTACCTGCAATAAGGATAATGGTGGATGTGGAAAAGAGTTTACGTTCAAGTATCAGAATAAGCAGATGATTCGTACAGATCTCATTTCGGATGATACGAAGGCAGTTGTTTCGAAGATTGTCAATGCATCTGCTTTCCAGGATAAAGCGAAAGAGGTTGCTGAGGAATCTCCGGTTCATTGCACGAAACGTTTCTTACTGGATGAGAACTCCAATATCATTGTGGAAATCTATGTTCCGAGCGTATATGAGACGGTGGAAAATGTCTTCCGCAAGATGCAAGACAATCGTGATCTTGTGAAGGAAGATAATCGTACTTCCGTTGTCATTGCGCAGTCGATCAAAGCAATGTATATCCCTGATTATGAAGCACTGGAAGAGAATCCGGATGCAGAGATCAGCTATTACAAAGTGACAGATCTGGAAACGCTTGTGGATATTATCAATCAGATGGATGAGATCCAGGTTCAGATTGTTTGGAAGCAGATTGATAAGTTCACTCGTCCGTATATGCTGAAGTTTGGCTTCAAGGATATTGAATGCCCGAATTGCCATAAGTCTTGGGGCGAGTATGATATGCAATTGGATAGTGCAATTTTTCGACGTGTTCAGGCGAGAATCAACACCGAGATCGAGTAAAAAGTTGGCATTTCTTGATCGACCACACGGCGGAACTCTTCAAGGGAGAACTCGGATCGATTCACGAGATCGAATCCGAGTATTCTCTCAAGGAGATTACCGAGTATCGAGACGTTCGAACGAAACGCAAAGCAGAAGAAGCAGAGCGTCAGAAAGAAGAAGAACGAAAGATGCAGCGTGAACAGAAACGTCAGCAGGCACAAATGCGCCGTTAAATATTACTTATCTTGCGTCTGAACTACGGGTGGTGAAAAGTAGGTGAAAAAGAATCGAATCGTTGTTTTTAATCGAGTAACATCCGGTGGAGAACTAGATGATGCTAGTGTCTTTGAATCACTCGTTGGAGATCATTATGAACACTTTTGCTATCTATATAACATCATAGCAGAAAATGGATTCATTGATTTCATTGACGATATTAAGTGTAAGATTCAAAAAGATCGTATTCAGTTCAAAATTCGACTGAATATATCTTTCGATGATACGTTAGAAAAACAACTCAATCAAAATGTAATGGATGCATCCTTGGGTGGATTGGAAACTCTTTGTGAGAATCACGGAGATAAAGAGTTGGTTATTTCTGTCTCAGGAGATGAAATTCCATTCTTTGAACCATAAAGGAAAGATAGAAAGAAGAAGTTATGAAACTCTTCTTTCTATCTTTCTTAACGCTGATGATCAGTACATGATATCTGCATCATATTCGTGACCACCAATATTGTATTTATCCGTCCATTGCCAGATAAAGGCTTTCAAATCATCGTTATCTGTATCAGGCGTTTCATTATCATTCTGGAACTCTGCATTCCATACCGGACGATTCAGAGAACGCCAATCAATCTTTCCAGTGCCAGAACGAATTTCTTGTTCTAACCAACTATAAGAAGCATAAATTCCTCCATGGAGATCTCCAATATGAGAAAGGAATGCCTTACACTGAGCAGTTGCAGTTTCTCCCATGAAGTCATATCCATGACGATCTTTCCATCCATCCGCATCTTCCATATCATAGAAGAGAGGAAGTTCCAAAAGAACGCCTGCTTTTTCAATGGCTTCTTTTGCATTCAAAGCATTTTGAATAGCTCCTTCTACATCTACGCTGTAGTCATAGTGGTATGCACCAACTTTCAACCCAGCATTGTATGCATGGGCTGCATAAATTGGGAATGCTTCATCTTTACTCATCTGACCATAGGAACAACGAACGATACAAAAAGAAAAACCAAGTGCTTTTACTTCATCCCAATCAGGCTCTGGATTCAGTTCAGAAATATCAAATCCATATTTCAGCATATTGAACATCCTTTCTATATATCATTATAGCGTTGTCAGAGAAAAAAAAAGAAGCGGGAATGGGTTTGAATTTATTTTTCATGAATTTTTCGTACCCGCTTCTTTTTTCTTCTAATAAATTTTTTGAATTCTCTCAAGCAGGAAGGTTTTAGTCAGTTACATATGTATCGTTATCCCAATCCATTGTAACTCACCTCCTTCCTACTGGAGATGATTGTAATAGCCGCATTGAAAGGTTTTAAATATTCCTTTCGCGGCTTCTTACAAATGTCGCTAATTCCGTTACAGAATTTCGCGACTGCAATTTTGATTCCTCCTTTCATGATAGTCATAGAACCACCCCTTCCATGGATCAACATAATCACGGGATTGTAATTATGATATAAGATACCTGCTTCTCTTATACGCATAAATAATATATATTTAGATTCTTTGATAAATGATTTTGTTTCACAAGAGGATAAAAAGGAAGGTGTTATACTATATGAAGATTACACTTCTGAATATTGATAAATTCGTAGAAGCAAATCAACTGGAACGAGTAACCAATCCGATCGTTCTTGACCATACATATAAACCAACTGTAGATGGAATTCTCTCTACAGAGATTTTTGGGTCAACGATTCATGCTCGTCGGAACACATTTGCTTATATTGATCTGAATTGTCATGTATTACAACCTTTGATCTATAAACAGATGAAGCGATTAGATCGTCGTATTGATGATATTCTCTCTGGAGTGAAAATGTATATCATCGATAAAGATGGTCAACTCGTAGAAGATGAAAAAGGCCATACGGGTTCTGAGTGGTTATATGCCAATTGGAATAAGATCAAGTATAAGCATAACAATTCTCCCGAGCATAATACGCGAGTAGATTTGTTAAACTCTTGCTCCAGGGATCAAATCTTTCAATCGAAAGAGATTGTAATTCCAGCATTCTATCGAGACGTGAATATTCACTCCAATACATCTTCAAAACCAGCCATTGAGAAGATCAATGCTCCATATAGTAAGTTGATCCGTTTTGCAGAAATGCTTTCTCAGGGTGATTTTACCTTCAATCTGAATTATAACCGCTATCAGATTCAAAAGACGGTGGTTGAGATTTATGATGAATTGAAATCTCGCATTGAGAAGAAGCGTGGATTGATTCGTCAATCCCTTATGGGTAAATCTGTGGATTATGGTACACGAGTTGTTATTTCGTCTCCGAAGTTTACGGCAGAACGTCCTTCGGAAATGATGGTTGATTTCTTCCATGCGGGTGTTCCACTTTCATATTGTATTTCTTGCTTTACTCCGTTCTTTGTAGGATGGATTCAGAAGTTCTTAAGCAATGAGTTTGAACGTACTGGTATGAAATATCCATATTACAATACAAAGACGAAGCAAGTAGAACGATTGAAAGTAAAGGATCCATTGATTCAGTTCAACCAAGAAAAAGTGGAAGATATGATGCAGTTATTCATCAAATCTCCTTCGAATCGCTTTGATCCAATTATGGTTGAAATGGAAGATGGAGATAAGGAAGCATACCCTATGAAGTTTGGTGGTTTCCAAAGTTCATTAGGTGATGCGCCAGTAGATCCAGAGAAACAGCGTTACTTCACGTACACGGATCTTTTCTATATGGCAGCGATGGATATTACAAAGGATAAGCATATTTACATTACGCGATATCCAATTGCTGGTTTTATGTCAATCTTCCCGATTCGTGTATCTGTTCTTACAACGATGGATACCGTTCATATGAAGATTGGCGATCAAGAATTCAAAACATATCCAAAGGTAGATCTTTCCATTCCAAAGGAAAATGTTCCGGATCAATTCATTGAAGTTGTAAATATGCAGAATACATACTTGGATGCAATTGGCGGTGACTTAACAAAATAGGTCCATATATCAGTAATGATGTATGCAAAGCTATCTAATTGCTGGAAACTCTCATTAGAGACAATCAGCAGCCAAGCTCTAGGTAACTAGAGAAGGTTCAACGACTATTCCGAAAGGAAGTACACGCAAGTGGGTGGAAATGGTAGCCATCCTATTTACATATAGGATGAAGATATAGTCTGCTCTATATGGTGACATATAGCAGTTCATAAGAGAACGCATATAGATTAACGACCTATATGGAACACAAAGGATGACGGTGATCAGATTACGGTGAAGGGTGTCTTTTCACAAGAAGCCAATGCTGAGGCTGAACGTATTATGCATAGTATGGTCAATATCGCAAGTCCAAATTCAACAGCGACACGAACGACAACAATTGAAGCAATCCAAACGTGCTATTCAGTGACCCGTTGGGGAGATCCGAAAGAAGTGAAATTTTGATGAAGAAATGGAAACGTATAAAAATAAATGATTATAAAACTAACTATGAGGTTAGCGTATCAGGAGAAGTACGAAATATTTTTAATAAAGATTCTAATTTGGTTCAATATACAAATAAAGGATACAAGTTTGTATATTTGTATGGTATAAAAAATGCTACAAATAAACGTCATCGAAAGAAAATGTATGTTCATCGTTTGGTTGCAATTGCATTTTTAAAGAATCCTTTGAATTTACCATGCGTAAACCATATTGATCATAACCGTTCAAATAATGATTTATCGAATCTTGAATGGGTTACTGATAGCGATAATATGTATGATATTTATGATGGAGGATATAATTCAATTGCACTTTCAACGAAACAGGTAAAGAAAATTTGTATCATGCTTTCATTTCAAATTCCAATGAATTTGATCTCGCTATATCTAAATATTCCATATTCAAGAATAAAAGATATTAAACAAAGGAGAGCATGGAAACGAATTTCTAAAGATTATGAGTTCTAATATCAATCCTAGATCGTATATTCGTACGATCTAGGATTTTATTTTCTATGCAGCATTATGGATCCTGACATTTTGGTAACTGGTAAAAGGTTTGCCAAATCCTGTAGAAAGGAGAACGACTATGGCAAGAAAACGTGGTGGAAGTTGGGTTGCTAATTTTGGTCGATCGGTTGCATTCGGACTTGGAAATGCAGCGATGGATAATATGACAACCGTTAGATCACTGAAAGATGATAATGAAGAATTCATGAAAAACGTCTATGAGACGATGAAGGATATTAAGAATCTTCAGTCAACCATCATTGATAAATACTACGATAGTTCAGAAGATGCAAAAGAAGTCAAAGATGCTCTGAAAGATCTGAAAGAGAATGGATCGAAGGGCTTTAAGAACTTTTTGAAGAACGGTACCATCGGTCTTTCCGATGAGGAACGTGAAAAGAATGAAATGAAAGCCTTCGGCATGGAAGACATGGACTTCGATCTCGGAGACTTAGACTCTGGTGAAGATGATCTTGAAAAAGCGCTTGCTGGGGTAGATGAAGACGAAGATCTTATGACTCCTATGGAGAAAAAGACTTCGGATATTGGAAATGCTCAATTAAAAGCAGTTAATGATAATACGCGTGCAGAAGTTGCCATTGGGCAACGGACAGCAAATGCGATTGAAAATGTTGCGAAGGTTACCACGAATCAAACAGAGATTTTGGCTGGTGGTATTGCCGCAGGAAATAAACTCCAGGCAAACATTGCTGAGTCGAATGCAGCATTGCAAACGGCACTAAGCAATCGTGTGGTTACTGGACTTGGAACGTTGAATGAAACCGCGAATAAATTGGTTGCATTCAATACGGATATCATGGGGCGTCAGATTGATGCTTCTATGAAGTTCTATACGGATTCCTTAACGGAATTACAGAAGATTAGTTCGATCTTGGAGCGTGCCTTCCCAGAGGATAAGGGTAGAGAACAGAGAGAATCTGCATACTCTGAATCTGGGTTGGATATGGGACGTCTGAATATCAATGGGTATTTGAAACAAGTTCGTCGGAACTTTGATGATACCACGGCTGGTATGATGATCAGTCAGTTTGCTGATCCGCAAACGATTAAGATGTTTGCGGCTGATCCTCTTGGGGTCGGTGCAGAAATGGCATTTAGCTTTATGATGCCAGCCGTCTTAGAGAAATCCATGAAAAAGTTTGATGAATCCATTTCGGAATTCATTCCTGCTTTGATTGGTAAGATTACAGATTATGGAGAGAATGGAGAAGGACCATTAACATGGCTGGCGAAACTCTTTGGAGTTCCACTTCCTTCTTCAAAGATTAACGTTAGAAACTATGAAAAAGGGCCTGTACCGTTCGATGGTATTACACATCGTACGATTAATCAGGTCATTCCAAGATACTTAAGCGAGATCGTCGGACTTCTTGGCGGAGAACGCATGATGTACGACTACAACGAAGCTCGCTTTAAGACGAATGAAGAAATTAAGAAAGATGTAGATCGTGAAAAAGAATCTGATGTGCATATGGCCATGGATTTCGATACCATGGAAAAATATCGCTCAGAATTCAAGAAACTCCGTCATTATGGTGAGGGAGAAAAAGGAAGAAAACAAGACGAGCAGAATGATAAGGACTTAGAGCGTATTTTCAAAGCCATTGCGATGAGTGGAGAAAATACGATTGATGTAAAGAATATTGGTAAATACTTGGAAGGAAAGGATATTGGTGCAGAAGCCAAAGCTATCTTCCAAGCGATTACGAATCGAATGGATTATATGGATAAATATCATTTGATGAATGCTCCAAAGAAATTTGCTCAGTATCAGTATGATCGTTATGGTCGTCGTGGAAAAACGGACTATAAGTACGATTATATGGCAGATAACTTTGATCGTCGTCGTTCGGAAGATTCCTTCCATATGAGTGACGAGGAAAGTTATGAACTCCAGAAGCTGATAAAAGAAGAGCAGCGCTCCAAGCAGTATAAAACGGAGATGACAACGCAACAGAAAAAGCGTTTGAAAGAACTCCGTAAGAAAGAAGAAGAAATTGAAAACGGAACGTATCGTATTGATGAGAAACCGCAAGAAGTGCAGAAGCAAGTTTCCACGATTGATAAGATCTTGGAAACGAATAATCAATCCTTAAATGAAATCAAGAGTATCCATGAGCTCTTGTCAAATATGGTAACAAGCGGTTTAAAAGTTATTCCAATGGGATCGATTCCAGGATACGGTAGCGGAAGACGCCAACGTAGAAGAAGAAATCGAGGAAATGCAAATGTTCCTCCAATTCCTCCTGCACCAGAACAAAATCCATCTACAAATGAAGCAAATAATTCAGAAGTCTTAACTACAGAAGAAAATCCATATAATGCACCGAAAGGTTTCGATAGTGAAGGTCGTATTACAATCAAACAGGATGATTCTAACGATATTGAAGAACTTTTGGAAAATGCATTGGAAGAAGGACTTAATAAATCTGGTGTAAATCAAGACTGGGTTTCTGATTTCCAAGATAAACTAGATGAAATTGCAAGTAATGAAAAAGATAAAGAAGAAGAAAAGAAAGAAGCAGAGCAAGAAAAGAAAGAGGAAGAAGGACGAGAGGAAAACTTCTTGGATCGATTCATGCAAATGCTTCATTCTCCAATTCAAACGGTTGCTGTATTCATGGATAAAGTGAGTGCTGGGCTGTACAATCTTTTCTTTGATACAGAGGGAAATAAAGATTCCATTGTAAAAACGTTAAAATCTTCATTTGATGATCTTGTAAAAGGAATAAAAGATACGTTACATGAAGAATTTTTCAATCCATTGAAGAATTTTGTATATAAAGATATTATGGAAGGTGGTCTTCGTAATAGTGTTAATAATACAATTACGAAGGTTCGTAATTTCTTTACAGATGCATTTGAAGAAGACTATGAAGAAGAAAAACCAACCGTTAGAAATGTAAAAGGAGAAAATGCGGAAAATGCTCCAACCGCAGCATTTGGTAGAATTCTTTCTTTTGCATTTGGTGGTAAGATTACAGATGCTGAATTAACAGAAAAACGTAAAATGGCAGCAAAGTCTGCTAAAAATGGTGGACCATGGGTTCGTATTAATCAAACAAAGAAAGTTAAGATTAATGGGAGAGATGTTATCCTTCATAAAGGAGAGTATTATAATCCGAAAACGTCGGAAGTAATTCCAACGTCAAATGATGAAGGAAATCTTAGATCCGATCAAAAAGAAGAATATCGTTATGCAGATGGCGATGGGTTGAATGAATATATTAAGAAATATATGAAAGAAAATGGTTTTGATAAGAATGATGGATTCAATCCAAATAATCAAAACCAAAAAGTTGCGAATAATATTGAAAAGATTGCTGAAAATACGAAACAAACAACAGAAGCCGTTGATAAGCAAACGAATAAGATAGATCAGCAGAAAAAAGAAGAAAAGAAAGAAGCGCAAGAAAAGAAAACTCCAAATAGTATCAAAGAGAATGTAAAATCCCTCTTTGGAGAAATTAAAGATGACCTTTCCATGTATATCTTCGGTAAGAATACCGATAAATACGGAAAGCAAAAACCACTTGTAAATCAAATCCAAGATATGTTTGCTGTTGGTACGAAGAAGTTTAACAATTTCTTCTTTGGCCAAACGGAATACGATTCGAAAGAATCTATGGATCAGTATAAAGAATCCTTTAAGAAGTCGCTTCCGAAAGGAATTGCAAGAGGACTGGTATTTGGTGGTGGATTGACTGCAATCTCTGCTGCTGGAGGATTTGGTCTTCTTGGTTCTCTCTTCCTTCCAGGTGGTCCGATTGGTTCTGTTATTCTTGGTATGGGCATCGGATTGTTGAGTGAAAATCGGAAGCTGAAAGATTGGCTTTTTGGACCTGCTGATGAAAACGGTAATCGCAAGCAAGGTGGCGTTGTACCGAAATCTTTCATCAACTTCTTCCAGAGAAATAAGAAAACGATTATTGGTGCAGGTGCTTTTGGTACCTTGCAAGGAATTACTGGTATTAGTGTCATTGGTTCTCTTCTTAGCTTACTTCCTGGTGGCATGGGCGGAGCAATTGGGTTCCTTCCTGGACTGGGTGTAAGCATCATTGGACCGACGGTATTTAGTATCGCTGCGGCTATGGCATTTAAGAGTAACCGTGTACAGAATATTCTCTTTGGTAAGCCAGACGAAAAGACTGGTAAACGTATTGGCGGAGTATTGCAGAGTGAGAGTGCAAAAACTCTTAGAAAGCAATTACCTTCTATCGTTACAGGAGCCGCTATTGGCGCAGGTTCCTCCCTCGTTCTTGGAAACATGGGTATTCTTGGAAGTTTGGCTCTTGGTCCATGGACCTCTGCTATTATTGGTGGAGCAATTGGCTTTGGATTGACTTCTAAGAAGTTCAAAGAAGCACTATTCGGTAAGCAAGATAAAAATGGTAATTTTATTAGTGGCGGTATTGTAGACCGTATGAAGAAATTCTTCAAGGTTGAATTCTATAATAAATTTGCAAATTTCCTTGCAAAACAACGTGTAGAGTTTAAGAAATTCTTCCAACTTCGTTTATTGGATCTGAAGAAAATCTTTACTCCTGCAAAATTGCTTGGAAAGCAAATTCTTGAAGGTGCAAAGAAATCCATTAAAAATGTTTTTGATATGATTACGGGTCAGGTAAAGAGTATCTTTAGCCCGATCTTGAAACCATTCCAGAAAGCATTTAGTTGGTTATTCCATACGGTAATGGATGCAGGTAGTTCCATTGCAAATGCTAGTATGAGTGTTGCAAGAGGATTGATTACTGCTCCATTGAAACTTGTTACCGCGCCATTCAATTTGCTTGGTCGTCATTATCGTAAGAACGGTACAGATGAACAGAAAGCTGCAATGGCTGAAGCGGATAAGAAAGATGCAGAAGCGAGAGAACGCATTCAAAAGCAATACGAGTCTGAAAAACGTATTATGGAGAATGCAAATCGAGCTCGTGATATTGAAACGGATAATGCTAGAAAGCATGGATATAAGTTAAGCCCTGAAGAACTTGAAGAAAAAACTAGAAAATGGCAAGCTGAGCAAGAAGCACTTGCGAATTCCAAAAAGCAAGTGGAAATGCATGAGCAAAGTAATGAAATCTTAGATGCAATTCTTCATAGAGCTGAATCTATTGAGGAAGAATTAAAACGGAATGCATCGATTGATCGCCAAGTTTCTCGTCAAGGGAAAGTAAGATCTACTATTAAGACTAATAAACGTCGTCGTAATTTGATTCAAGCGGTTCAAAATAATAAAACGTTTAATGCACAAACTGCAAATGCAGGGATGGAATTTGCTGGAAAAGCTTTGTCTGGAGAAGATCGTGATGAAGCATCTTATAATGCAATTAGTAAAATGCTTCTTCGCCTTGGAAGAAGTAAGAAAGGTAAAAAGCGGGATAAGTTAATTTCTCGTATCAGTGGTTTAAGTAAAAAATCTGTTTATAATGTTTTGAATAAAATGCAAGCGAAAGGAACGGATGTTAGTTCCATTTCGAAAATCTTTGGTCATGTAACTTCTGAAGGAAAACCAACCTCAGAAGATGAACCGCATGCATTTGGTTTCCTTTCAGATATTGCTGGAGCTGCAAAGAGTCTTTTTGGAGCAAAAGATGCAGTCTCGTCTGCTCTTCAATCTGCTCATACAAAAGATGCAATTGGCCAAGGTATTATTGAAGGAAATAAAACGAATAATAAGATGAAAGATACGGCAACTTCAAATCGTAGAGAGCGTAGACTTTCTACAGGTGAAATTGCACCAGCTTCATCAGATCAGGGTAACAATAAAAATGCACAAAAGAGAGAAATGCGGAATGGATTCGCTGATTTTGTAGAAAAAGCATTTGGTGTTACAAAAGGAGTTGCTCAATCTATTGGTACTGCACTTGGTGCTGCTGGTGGAAAAGCAAAATCTTGGGTAAAAGAACGTAAAATTGATAAGGGCTTAACTGCTCAAGGAATTAAAGAAGCTAGAAAAGAAGAAAGTTTCCGTCAGCAACTTCTTGCGGCTCTTCGTGAAGGTCGTCAGATTATGCTTGGTGGAGATAAAAAGAAAGAAAGCTTGCTTTCTGATATCTTGGATATGCTGAAAGGTGCTGGTGTACTTGGAGCAATTCTTGCTGCATTGAATGCACTTTCTCGCATCTTAAGTGGTAAATTTGGTGGTAATTATCATGATACACGAGTTGTTCGTGATCTTGCTCAAGGAGCTCTTCAAACAGAGCTTGGTCAAAAAGCGAAGAAAACAGCTCGTGAAAAACTTGATAAGGCAGCCAAAGTAATGAAAGAAAAAATGAAAGCTGCAAGAGACCTGATTAATGAAAAAGGAATTGGAAAGACTTTCATGGAAAACACGATGATTGGTCGTGGACTTAATCGTTTTGTAGTCCAACCTGTAAAGAAAGTGAAGAACGGTGTACAGGAAGGCTATCGTGCAGTTAAAAAAGGCGTAACAAATAAGATTGATGAAATTGCATTGCAAATGAAGTATGGACCAAGAGATCTTCTCTATGATAATGATAAAGGAGAAATGGTCCATAAACGTTGGAATAAAAATTATGTTGATCCTGAAACTGGGAAGAAATTTGGTAAATATATTGAATCAACGGATGGAAGTTTACATGATATTCAATGGATGCGTGAGCAGGAAAAAGCCGCTGGAAGAGCACCTGATCAAGCAAGGAAAGATATGTATAAGAATATTCGGGCGAAAGCCGCAAAGCTTACAAACCCGTTTGGAATTCGTACGAAACTTTCTGAGTTCGGAGGAAGAATGTATAAAGCTGGATCCGAACCGTTTAAGAAAGCATGGAATGGATATACTACGAAATCAGGAAAACAAGTTGCAGGTGTAAAGAAAATTGGTAGATTTGCTCGCGATGCTGCAAAGAAAGGTGCTAAAAAAGCAGCTAATTTTTCATTAGAAGCAACGAAAATTGCTGGAAAATTAGCACTTGCTGGTGCATTTTCTCCTATTACAGCAGGATACTTTGCCGCAAAAGGAGGAAAGAAACTTATAAATCTTGCAGAAAATAAACTTCCTGCGATGATTGAAAAAGGAAAAAATGAAATTGGAAAGTTTGCATCATGGGTGGCTAGTTCTGATACTGTAAAAAATGCTAAGAAAGGAATTCGTAGTGTAAAGAAAGGTATTGGAACTGCAAAGAAAGCAATTAGTGATGAAGTAGGTTTGATTTATAAAGAAGGAAAAGAAAATGTTGCTAGAAGATATGGAGCTGCAAAGAAAGCAGTTGGAAACCAGATTGAAAAAGTAAAAAATCTTCCAAAGAAAGCTTGGAACAGTAAAGTTGTTAAGAAAGCAAGATTTAATGTTGAAACGACAAAAGAAATCCTGCAAAAGCGGGCATCTGATAAAATTTCTGATATCAGCAAAGCTGTTGGAGGATACGCAGATTCTGTTGTAGGATGGTTTAGTCGTAAGAAGAAAGATATTGTTAAAGAATTAGATAAGGTTACCATTCATGGTACCGAATTGACAAAGATTCCAGGAGCTCTTGCGAAGCAAGCGGAAACAGAAGCCGCTACTATCTTTGGCATGGTTCGTTCAGGAGGAGCACAACTTGCTCAATCTGGACCAATTCAAGCAATGATGAGCGGTGTTCGTACAGCAGCTAGTGTTGCTGTTGCTCCGTTTAAAGCTGTTGGCGGAATGGGAATGGAGTTGTATCGTTCTGGTGCCCATGCACTGGAATCGATTGGTAAAGCAGGAGCTGAAGCTGCTGAAGAAGTTGGAGAAAAAGCTGCGGAAGCAAAGGCAACTTTCACTTCGTTTAAAGATATGCGCTCAAAAATCGTAAAAGAAGCGAAAGGTGGATTGCAGAAATTCAAATCTTTGGCTACAAAAGCAATTTCGTTTATTACGAGTAATGAAACAGTTCAGAAGTTCCTTGGAGGAGACGGTGGAGGAAAACTCGCTGAGAAATTCAAGGGAGTTCTTGAAAAAGTTGGACCAAAAGAATTCGCAAGTATTGCAAAGAAAGCTGCAACGGCAGCTGCAAAAGTAGCTGGAACTGCTGTAACTCTTGGTTTGTCACAATTAGCATTTTCTGCTTATGATGCGTATTCTGGTGTAACAGATGCCGCAGAAATGTGGGGAGTTCTTCCAGAAGACTGCACAGCAGGAATGAAAACGGCTGCTGCAATTTTGAATGTTATCATGGGTCTTGGACCGATGGTTTATGTTGATCTTGCATTTGAGGCTGTTTATCTTGGAACGTCTATGTTGGGTCAAAGTGACCCGATCAATATTAAACGTGAAATTTTGCTGATGATTTATGAATGCTTGCCTGATTCTTATGATGAAGAAGAAGTCAAAGGATTGCAGGATAAAGCAAACTCTGATTATGAAAATTATTTGATGGAGCAATATAAGCAAATGACTGGTGCCACGGATGAGCAAATTGCTGGAATGTCTGCGGAACAAAAGAAGCAGGCAATGGAGCAAGCTCAGCAGAATGGTGCAAAATCAAAAGACGATTATTTGGCTGAAAAGAATGATGCTCATACTCCAGTAATGGATGAAATTCGTGGAACTACACTTGGTTCCTGGTTGTTTGGTTCAAATGATGAAAATGGTAATTACCAACCTGGATTCTTCTCGAATGCGAAAGACTTCTTGCTTGGTAATCGTAAGAAAGGTCAAAAGAGTGTATTTGGACGTGTTTCGGATGCTCTCTTTGGTACGGGTGAAGAAGATGAAAATGGTGATGTCGATAAAGGAATCATTGGAACTGCAAAAGATAAGATAACTGGTTTTGTTACTGGTATTGGCAATTTCTTTGGTGACATTGGAGACTTTTTGTTCAAAAAATCGATGGATGAAAAGCTTACAATGATTTGGAAATATTTTATTGGTGGTAATGATGAAAATGGTGAATATCAAATTGGTGTTTTTCCGAAGATTTGGGGAAAGATTAAGGATTTTGGTAATTCTGTATTTAAATTCTTTGATGATATTGGAAAGAATTTTGATCAAGCATTGAATACGGATACCGTTGGTAATTCTATCAATCCGATTGGTAGAGCCTTCAGTATCGTAGCAAATGTTGTTCGCGGAATGCTTGGATTGGATATGACACAGTCTCCGATTAAAGATAGCATTTCACAGTTCTTGCACATGGATTCGTTTGGTCCATTTACAACTTTCTTTAATTGGATGGGCGATACGTTTGATAATACCATTGGTTACATGGTAAATGAGATTACTGATAAAGGTGCGATTGCGGGTACCTGGTCAATCATTAAATCCATAGGTCAAGGTATTTGGAATTGGATTGATAGTGGAACTACTGGAGGTGCAATTGATACTGTTTCGGATGCAGTTAGTGATTGGGCTTCTGGTATTTCAGATACCTTCCATAATATTATGGGATGGTTTACAGAACTTTATGATGGAGTATCCAAGGCAGATACTCTTGGAGCAAAATTTGATGTCGTAAAGAATATGTTAAAGGGTCTCTTTGGTGTTAAGCCAGATGAAGATTTTCTTTCAACAGCATTCGGTAAAATGCAAAAAGCGATTGGTGATGCTTTTGATACAATAAAGCAAAAATGGAATGATATTAAAGATTGGTGGGATAAGTTCGATCCTAAGCAGATTTTCTGGGATGCCATGAAGAAAGCTTTCCCGAAATTCACGGAAGCACTGGATGATACGAAAGCCCGTTGGGAACGAGAACATTCCGAAGATAAAGGAACTGGAATTTATTCTGGCTCTGGTTATAGTAGAACTGCAACCATTCGTGGTGCAGCGAATATTATGAAGAGTTATGGATTTAATCCGAATGCTTCTGGATCTGGAAATAGTGAATATGGTACATATACACAGAATGATAGTGCATGGGGTTCAAAACGTACCATTGCAAATGGTTCGATGTCACAAGTTGGTTGTGGTCCGACTACGCTTGCAAATGGTATGAATTCAGCATTTGGTTTGAATATGACTCCTATGCAAGCTGCTAGTCTGATTCAACCAGGTGATCTTCCTGTGGATGGATCTCCTGGAGTAACTGCAAATTACTTCCCCGAGGCAGTGAATGCTCTTGGTGGAGAATATATTGGTTTGGATCCGAATAATCCTCGTAGTGTAGAAGCTGCTTTGCAATCTGGCTTTACCATGGTTGCTGGTGGCAAATCCATGGATAATGGAACGTCCCAGGCCTTTACGGCTGGTGGGCACTATACGATGCTCAAAGGTGGATATACGAAGGGTGGTATTCCTTATACGTACTCTTATGATCCACTGGGCGGGAATCGTGAAAAACCGATTGCTTTGGATCGGGTACTTCGTGATGTCAATCGCGAAGGTGGGCCGAATATGATTGGTATGATTGCACCAAAGGGTACAGATGCATCTGCATTTGATGGAGTCAGTTTCAATAACCCGATGTATCAGTATAATGGATTTGGTAGTGGTACGGGTGATTCCGTTGATAAGATCGGTCTGTTTACACAAAACTTTGCTACGATTATGAAAGATTATGCGATGGCTGGTTTACTTGGGAAACCATACACAGGATCTGTGTTGAATGATGGTAGTAACCACAGTGGTTCAAATTCATCTTCTTCTACAATAAATCCTGGAAATGTATCGGGTGACTATAGAAGTATTGTAAATGGTTTGATGCAGCTTGGATTTACGAAGGTTGCTGCTGCTGGTATTGCTGGCAATATCATGCAGGAATCGAGTATGGATCCAAATGCAGATAATGGATCGCATCATGGTCTCGTTCAATGGGATCATGCAAATCGTTGGGCAAGTGCTGTTGCTTGGTGTCAATCTCATGGATTGGATCCGAATAGCATTGGTGGCCAATTAGCATACGTTGCTGAGGAATGCAAACAAAGTGGTTTGTTCAATCAAATGAATGCTTGCTCTTCTCCGGAAGAAGCAGCTCGTCTGTTTGAAGCAGAGTTTGAACGCTCTGGAGGTTCTGAAGTTGGTAAACGTATTAAGTATGCGAATGAAGCATTTGCACAAGCTGCTGGTTCTGGACTTCATGGAGGATCAGGACTTTCTCGCGTAAAGAATATTGTTAGTAGGTATATTGGAAGAAGATCTTCTGGTACTGGTACAGATAACTGGGCAGAGCAAACCGGAGGAGTTAGTTCCGATGGTGCTCAACCTCAGACGATGGCTATGCTGGATGATCTTGGTGCTTGGTTTAAGGGTAAAACAGGTCATAAACTGGTTGTTACTGCAATTACGAATGGTAGTCATGCAAGTGGTGAATTCAGCCATGCAAATGGTTGGAAAGCTGATGTCAATGACTGGTCTGGTCCTGAAGGATTGACTGGTGGTTGGATTCTCGGTGATGGCGGAGCGGAAGTTCCAGGTTCACTTGCTGCTCAATTTGAAGAATATGGTAACTCCAAGGGTGTTGGAGTTAACTGGGAAAATGATCACTTTGATCTTTCTGCTGCTGGTGATCAATGGGCTGATCCATTACACAGCGGCGGTAAGACAGGAAATCTTGGTGGATATAACGGTGACGGAAAAGCAACTCCGACATCGGGGAAATCAAGTAGTGGTTCTACAGGTGGAGCAGATCCATGGTCTACCTTTATTGCAAATATTGGTACGATTGGTAAAGATTACGCAATGGCTATGCTTGGTGGAAAAGTATATCAGGGCTCGCAATTGCAAACACCTGGATCCAATTCTGGACCAAGTGGAAGCAGTGGAAATTATGGCTCTGGTACAGCAGATCCTGATGTGGCAAAAATGCCATATGGTGAAGCTGCGAATAAAGTAGCTGTGAAATTTAATATGCCTGCAAAACTTGTGTATGCACAAATGCAGCATGAGACAGGTGACTTTGCAAATCCTGGAACGAGTTTCCATAATTACTCTGGCATGAAATTTGATTGTAACAATGGTCTTGGAACAACTGATGACGGATATACAATCTTTAACAATGATGATGAATGGGTTGATTACTACGGTAAAACACTCGCGAATGAACCAGGTATTCATGAAGCGCATGATGTAGCTTCTTGGGCTCATGCTCTTAAAGAGGGTGGGTATTACGAAGCTACTGAATCCGAATATGCAAATGGAATGAATAGTTGGATGAAGCAAAATGGTTGGGCTGGTGGTTCTGGTATGGGACTCTCAGCAACTCCATATGGACCATTAACGGCTTCACAAGCAATGATTAAGAAGTTTGATGATAACGAACAGAAACGTTATGAAGAACTTCGTAAGAAGTATCCGAATATGGATTTCAACCTTCGTGGTTGGAGAGATCGTGATCATCTTGGTGATAAAGGTAATGCGATTTATCAATCTCCATGGCAAGGAGGGATCGATCAGATTCGTCATGCACAATGGAGCAATGATGGACCAATTACCATGGCAAAGACTTCTCGGATTGAAGAATTGACGAACCGTTATGGTTTGAAATACGATGACTATGGTAACCTCATTGGTTATGACGGTCCGGATTATAATAAGATTGATGGTACAGAAGATCAAAATGTGAAGTATAGTAAGCAGGCACAACAGATTGCATTGTATTTGGAGAAGCATCCAGAAGTTGCGAATCAGCCGTCTGCAAATGCGATTGAAGCTCCGAAATCTACGGAGGTTCCAAATAATGTAGCGAATGCATCCGTGCAGAAGAATATCCAAAAGGCGAATAATCTCATTGATGAGAGTACAACCTTCGGAGATTGGACAGCCCGGATGGTAAAGAAATATGGATTAACGTTTGATGAAAATAATAACTTGAAAGAATTAGAAGGTAATATTCCAGATGAAATCAATAATACTGGTGTTACGGATTTGGCTACTGTTTATGAAAATGAACGGAAGCAAATGATACTTTGGATTCAAAAGAATCCGAATGGGAAACCAAGAACCGTAAAAGATATTGAACTCGCAATTAGTCGTGGAATCATCAAATCAGATGACATTAAACGTTATATTTCTCAGTATGGAATTAAGTTTGATCAGCGTTTGAATGTTCAGATGCCAGATTATACAATTCCGGAAGAAATTAAGATTACAGGTAGTGAAAAGACAGAAGAAGAGATTTACCATAAACAAGGTCTTCAGATTCTTGACTATGCACAGAAGCATGGAACGAAGTTGAAGATGCGTCGTTATGGAATTGAAGATTCTGTCTGGGCAAAGCAGCATGGCTATTTTGACGCCAATGGGAAACCAACACAACAGTTGTATGGGAAGACAGCCGGTGTCGATGAGGAAGGTTACCTCGTTGATCAGAACGGAATTCGTACACATGCATACAGCCAGAGAAATGGTGGTCATTACAGCATTGATTCTCGTGGTAGAGTGCATCGTCGTGGATTCTGGTCGAAGCTGTTCCCGAATCTTTCCGATGCTTGGTATCGCATGAAGGATAATCAGGCGTATAATAAAGAATGGAATCGTCGCAGGAGTGCTGGAGAAATTCCAGGTGCTGTTCTCAGCTATTCTGGATCTGGTCTTGCTAATCAGCAATATTATCGTGATTCTGCTGCGCAATATGGGATTCCTAATGATGTGGTTGAGAATTGGGTCAAGATGGACCAAGGAATCAGCGCAAAATGGGATGACTTTAAAGCAAGAGTTAAAGCAAATGGTGGAGTTCTCACTCCAGAATTATTGCAAGAGCAGAAAGCTCTTCGTCATGAGAATGGTTTAATTGCTAATCAGATTGGTAAAGAACGTCGTAAGTATACGGATGGTAAACCAAGTATTCCTTCTTATGATACACAAGTTCAAAATACAGTTGATAAAATGAACAAAGCGCCTGCATATTCAAATATGCCAGATGCTCAAAAGAAAGCAATGGCTGGCAGAACAGCTCAGGTGAATGCTAGAATTGCTGAAGCGAAAGCTAAGCAAGCAACACCTCCAGTAGTTGCTCAAAAACCAGTTGCAAAACCGGTAGAAGTTGCAAAGAATGATTTACCAACACCGAAAACAGTGCAAGAAATTAAAGCTCAGCATAATGCAAAACTTGTTGAAATGGCTCAAAAAGCTAAGATTACAGAATCTGCGAATACTGTAAAGAAAAATGATATTACAACTCCAATGCAAGAAGCAGTTAACACGGCAACGTCGTCTAATAAAAAAGATGCGCTTTCTGGTGTAGATACTTCTGGCGATTGGACTGCCCGTATGGTTAAGAAATATGGATTAAACTTTGATGAAAATAATAATTTGAAAGAACTTGGAAAGAATATACCAGATGAAATTAATAATACAGGTGTTAATGATTTAAATACCATTTATGAAAATGAACGGAAGCAGGTTATGGAATGGATTCGTAAGAATCCAAACGGAAAACCAAAGTCTGCGAATGAAATTGAAACAGCTTTTAAGCGTGGTTTGATTAATCAGGATACAATTAAGAAATATACGGAAAAGTTTGGACTTAAATTTGATGAAGCATTGAATGTATCAATGCCAGATTATGAAGTCCCAGAAGAAATGAAGATTACTGGAAACGAGAAAGATGAAAATGAAATTTACCATAAACAAGCGCTTCAAATTGCTGACTATGCGCAAAAGCATGGTGAAAAATTGAAGATGCGGAAATATGGTATTGAAGATTCTGTGTGGTATAAGAGGACACATGGAGATGTGTCAGATTATGGAAAGACAGCTCGTGTCGATGAAAACGGTAACTTGGTTGACGCTGCTGGATTGCAAACACATGCGTACACGCAACGCCATAAAGGACATTACACGGCTGACTCTCGTGGTAGAGTTCATCGTCGTGGTTTACTGTCGAAACTGTTCCCGAACCTCTCTGATAAATGGTATCGGATGAAGGATAATCAGGAATACAATAAGCAGTATAATGCGAAGATGAAAGAAATCAAGCAGAATGGTATTGAAGCAACTGTTGAGAAAGATAAAGCGAATAAGATTGAAAGTGATACGAATACGATCAAATCGATTGTAAGTCGTTATAAACTGACTCCCGATGATTTCGATAGTTATGGAAATTTGACAAAGATGGAAATTCCACCGGAGTTGAAGATTGATGGAACGGAAACCTCTGATGAGATTAAGTATCATAAGCAAGGGGAACAGATTCGTCTCTATGCGAAGATGCATGATGTGGAGCAAAAGACGAATGAATCTGTTACCAAAGCGGCAGATGCAAAGATCGAAGAAGTTTCTCAGAATATGGAGAAAGCAGTTTCTCAGGAAACAGCAGCAAAAACTTCTCCTGAGGTGAAGAATGCTCCATTGTCTCCTGAGACGATGAATGGAAATAACACTGTAACTGCTACCGGTACAACTGCTGCGAGCAATGTACTTGGCAATGCATCAAGGGTCGATCGTTATATTGCAGAGAATAGTGCTGCAACCATGGATGCTCTGATTAATGAAGTTCAGAAATTGGATATCCATAGTGAAATGAATACGTTGATTGGATGCATGAATACCTTGATCAAAAATCAGGTAGAAGGTGCAAAGATCATTAGTAAAGCTTCCTCATCCAACGGAAACGCTGGTTCTGGGATGGCAGATGAAGCCTTAAGGGCGATGAGTAAGAATGTTCAGAATAACCGTTCGATTGCTCCTCCTCCGGCACAAGGCCATGGAGGAAATAAGACGAATATTAGTAAAGGAAATGATCCATCGGCAACTCATCAGAAAGCCATGCAAATGGCAATGGGTGGTCAGATGGCAGCAGGCTGATAGTATAGAAGAAATAAATGAAATGTATACGAAGCACAAGGAGTGCTTCGTATACATTTCTTCCCTTTTGACATGCATTTAATGTAGAATGATAAAGGAGGGTTCAAAAAAAAATGCGTATTGTTACAAAGACCCCAGTAAATGTACGTAAGGGTCCTGGTATGGCATTTGAAGCCGTAAAACAAATCAATGCAAGAACAGAATTAGACGCATCCGAATTCAAAAAAGATGAAGGAAAAATCGGATGGTATAAAGTTTCTGGATTAGGATGGATTTGCGGTGAATATGTAACACTTGCCAAAGATGCAGTAGCAAATGAAAACCATCCAAAAGATATGAATAGTAAACTAAACTTACAGCAATTTGCTAGTGTGGGCCTCGGTGGAAAAACTGTTGATGTAAGTGGAATTGCAGGAGGAATAGGTTCATCAACACAATCAACGGATCCCTCAAGTGTGCTAACAAGTATTTTTGGAAGTGCTGGAGAAGGTCAAGGACCTGATATTTTTCTAAGAAAACGTATCTTTGGTGCTCCATATCAATTACGTAATTCAGAAGATATACGTGATTATTCCGCAGGTGATGGAGATCTAGGTTTAAACTATAAGGAAGCAGTTGGAGAATCTGCTTTTGTAAGTATTCTTCCAGGGCAACCATTATTTCTTCCTGATCTGGATGATGATTCAAGAAAATCATATTTCCAAGCGTTTGATAAAATACTCGATCCATTGAAAAGTGATCAAGGAAATATTCTGAATAAAATTACGCAAAATACAGGTCAATCATTACTTGGATCAAATGTTGATATGCGATATTTTACATTTCAGCAACGTTATACAAGATTCATGCAATATATGAATACTCTCTGTTGGATGTTTGCAAATTTCCTTGGAGTTGGAGATTATCCGGTACCAGGAGATGGAACTCCATTTGGGGAATACAACTGGGCAAATTGGCATCTTTCAAATGCATTTGGAAGAACTGCGAATAATGTTTCAGAATTTTCTGCAACTGGAGGAAATAGTTTAAAGGCCGGTGCTGATGAACTCATGAATGGTACTGCTGATGTATTTAGCAAGATCGGTGCTGTTCTTCCTTCACTTGGTGAAGGTGAAGATCTTCCAGATCCATCGGCAACTATTTTAGAAAAATTTGATATGACAGATTACTGGACAGATTTCTTCATTAGTCCAAATATTTCATACAATGAAAGTTTTACGAACCAAACGAAAGAATCCATGCTTGCAAACTTGATGGCTGGTGCATCCGATATGAGTAAGGAAATTTCATTCTTACTTGCATCAGGTATTCCTGAGGCTGATCGTACAGCAAGCCAGCAAAATGTGCAAAAAATGCTTGACAAAGCAGGAAGCATGCTTGCTGCAAATAGTAACGGTGTCCTTGGTCGTATTCTTCATGGAGCATCTACGATTATCAATGGAGCAAATATGGTATTTCCAGAGATTTGGGGATCTTCCAGTTATTCAAGAAGTTTCAATATTGAAATTTCTTTGAAAACTCCATATGGATGCAGAGATTCTATCTATAAAGATATTATCGTCCCCATGTGTTTCTGGATAGCTCTTACAGCTCCTCGTCAAAATACGATTAATAGCTATAGCGCACCATTCTTGTGTCAATTCTTTATTCCAGGATTTTGTGCATCTGAAATGGCAATCGTAGAATCACTCACAATTACAAAAGGCGGAGATGGGTCAGCTTGGTCTATTGATGGTCTTCCACTAGAAGTAAATCTTTCAATTAGCTTGAAAGATCTCTATAGTAATTTGATGATTTCGATTATTAACGATTGCTCTCCTGTGGATGCATATAACTTGCTCTGGAATAATTCTCTCATTGATTATATTGCAGTTGGCTCTGGTATGGATATTCATTACTCCGAGTGGCTAACAAAACTTAAAATTGCAGCCATGCTGGAGAAGAATTCTATTACTGGTATTTTCCAGCATGCGAAAGACGAGTTCAACGAAGCAATTGCTACTACGATTGCATCTGGTCGTTAATATTAAATTCTATATACGAATGGAAAGATTCGTATATAGAATTTAAATTCTTTTTATACTTTATTATAATTGAATATTAGCATCATATGAGAGAAGGTGAAATTTATTAAGAAGAAGAATTTACGAAGGTATGAAGAATCGTATCAATGGATCTCTCATGATTCTTTTGAACGAATACAAAATTACTTACATCTTCATCCTTTAAAGACTTCTCAGTTAGAAAAATTGCGCACCGCAATTCAGAAGAATCAAAAGATACGATATAAATATCTAAAGATTGTTTTAGATATTATACCAGAATCGACTCCTCGACCTCGTTTAGGTCAGTTTCGATTCTACGTATCGAATAGCCATGATAATAATGCATTTACAGAGTTAATGGTAAAATCCAAGAAAGATTTGTATCATTATATTACCACGCCCTGTAAATTCATTGTACATAATTATTTTCCAATTCCCAAGTCCTTTGGTCGATTAGAAACCATTCTTGCTGAGCTCAACCAAATTGAAATGATTTCTCGACCGGATTGGGATAACCTTGGAAAGACCTATAGTGATATGATCCAGAAATGGATCTTAATGGATGATGCTTTGATTATAGATGGAGAATCTCATAAACATTACTCACTTAAGCCACGAGTAGAGATTACCATACAATACCAAGAAACATTTAAAAGTAAACGTATGAAACATCAGGTCGAACAATCTACATCCTACTTGAAAGGTGTAGAGTTCTATGAAAATCAAACATCCAAAAAAGAATAATTTTAATACCAATGTATCCGTTACCATGGAACGTATTCGTTCACGGATTGGGGATCAATGTAGATGTTCCATGTTTCCAACTTCCATGTCTTTATTTGACATTCAAGATTGGAAAGCCGTAAAAGAAATTATTAAGGATACGGTGAAAGAAGTATTTGGATGCAAACGAGCATGCAAATATTGTAAGGTGAATCGACTGGAAGGAAATGCATATATTCGATTCAAACAAGTCATGTGATATGATAAAAAAAAGAAGGTATGGAAATTGCTATTTCCATACCTTCTTTTTTTTATAATTTTAATACATCTCAAATGGAAGGGTTACCAATCCACTCTCCTTACGTTTTTTGTTCACCTCCTCCCACATTTCATGGAATCTTGCAACTCTACGTTGCCTGAAATCCTTACTGCTTTCACCTGCAATAACTGACAAGCATGTTGTTGCACCCTTAGATGAGATTTTTTCAACTGGTGGGGTTGTTGCCTTATCAAGGAGGAACCAGTCAAAATTGATATTATGGTGATTTGGGTCGGCCTTTTCTTCTTTCATATCAGTCATTGAACCAATATACATGTACTGAAGCTTCAGTACAACTAAACCTTCTTTTGGAATGTCAACATCCGCATTGACTTGATTCAAGTGTTTTTCTCGAACATAAAATTTTTTAAAAGAGTATGAATCATACATGATGGAACGTTCCATCTTTTCGCAGGCTTCATCTGCTTGTTTTTTACTATCAAAAATTCCGATGGTCCTGGAATCTTCTGACCCATCTTGATAGATGTTAGATTCGATGAGAACATAAACTTGCATATAAAATCCCTCCTAAACTAGTTGAAAACTTCTGTAACTAGAGTAATAATATATATTTTAAAATGAATTATAATGTTTAAGATGGAAGTATGGAATAATTGTATTCCATACTTCCACCAATTTTTTAAGCAATCCCAAGAAGATAATTCGTTTGCTCACGAAGTTCTTTTGCGGATGGATCAATCAGTTTCATCGTATAAGCAGCTTCCAGTAACGTATACTGAATGAGTGCTTCCGTCATGATCTGATCTGGATCAATGGGTTTCTCATTCGACGATCCAAGAACCTTCGGTTCATGAATATGAGAAAGTTCCATATCCGTGATACCATCGCTATTATCCTTCATATATGCATTGAAAACATCCATATTCAACGGATTCTCAATGACATACGAATTATGCTTCGTCATATCCTTCGTAACGCTCGCACCTTCGGTTGCTACTGCGGATTTCATCATATCACGAGCAACAGAGGTAGCAATTGCATACAGAAGAGATTTCGGTTGCATATTCTTATCATACGTAAAGTCTTCATGAACCGGATCCCAATGATCCATAAGCTCACGAACACTATATCCTTCCAAACCCGTTTTCGGAAGTTTATCTTTCTTATCTTTCTTTTCATCTTTTTCTTTCTTATCGGATTTCATCTTATCCGAACCATCGGTAAGATCTTTATCCAACTTCTTTTCTTCCTCTTTCTTAGGTTCTTTCTTTTCTGGTTTCTTCGGTTCAAATTTATGACCTTTGGTTTCTTTATCCGGTTTTCCAGCGTCATCCGGAGCAGATGTATCGTCGATGGTATCCAGATCATCTGGCTGGTCACCCGTATCAATTCGGCCGTCATCATCCGTAAGGTCTTCCCCATTGGCATCTTTTCCATCGACCAATGTCTTACCAGTGATATCAATCGAATCATCCATATCATTCTTAAGAGCCGTACGGAATTCACGATCTTCTTTTTCTCGTTGATGCTCATCCTTCACAACGTCAACGACTTTATTCTTGATCAGTTCCGTAAGTTCATCCGATCCAAGCTCATTAATCTTACGCAAAAGATCCTGACGATCTTCATCCGAGATTCCTCCCTTGACAAGATCCATCGCTTCTTTATCCGTAAGCGTATTAATTACTTTCTTTGCCGTTTTCTTAGAGATATTCTTCTTGACAGCTTCAATGACTTCATAAAGCTTCTTCAGATACGGACTACCAGTAGCTTCACAACGAGCTTTCAGATAGTTCAATCCACCAAGCTTCCTGCAATACATCTGTGCCATCTTTTCCAAAGCCAGATAATGTTCTGCAATAAAGTCTTGGTCATGTGGGAGACTACGAATGTAGATGCTTGTAAAAGCCTCTGCAAACAATTGATCTCCAAGATGCTGATCAAGATAATTAAGCGCATTCAGCTTCACATCTTCCGATGCAACCTGTGCAAAAGTATTCTCCTGCACCTGCTGACGCTTCTGTTTCTCGATAAACTCTTTTTCCACGGCTTTATTGTGAATCCGAGCAGATTCCATTTGAACCTGCTTTTGATCTTGCTCCTGTAACGCAGCAAAATCAATCGGGGAATCCCCAGTTGCATGAACCGTTGGATGAACGGTTTTATATGCGTTAAATTTAAACATTAATAATCCTCCTTTTTATCAGGTTGTCAAAATCATACAATATCAATGGTAATTTGAGGCGTTCTCTCGCCATCTTTAATCAGCATGTCAATATTCAAGTATTCTGGTACAATGGTAGACGTCTCAACGATTCCATTGATGATATTATACTCATTGACATCAGATTCCAATGCTTGTACCGTTGCATCATAGTTATTCATTCCAATGAACGTAATATACGTCAACGTGCTGAAATGGTTCATGCACTTATTCACAATCGTAGAGAGATAGAAACTTGGACTGGATACCAGTGAAAGGTCAGTGGTTTCTACCATCTCTTTGATGTATGCTTTAACGTTCTCAACTTCTGCTTCCACATTGGAAGTGATATTAAACTTCGCACGGAAGTGCAGTTTAATATTGACACGATCAATGTGTTCCGGATCTTCCGATTTTGTATCAGCCAAGAAGTAATGCTGACTGTAACCATACGTATTAAAGAACTTGATATCTACGTTATAGTTATTCGTCAGATGATCAACTGCATCTGCAATATACTCATAGATATTCGTAAAGCTTTGGATAAACGTTTCTCTTGTACCAGAAATCGTAAGATAGTTTGCTTTTACCAGAGGAATTGCTTCCAAACGGAAACCATATGATCCGGTTTGTTCCCTAACGGAATATTGTACAAACGAACGAATCTGTTCCACTGGAATAGCAAAGTTCGCTAATTGATCTTTCAAAACGTATTCATTCGTAAGACTAAATTCTTTCAGCTCATCAAAACGATTCCAAGTCGTCGTTTTCGTAATCGTTCCATCCGGATACTTGTAAAGCACATAGCATCCAAGCGTACATTTTGTACCAGGAATCAATACTGGATCTTTAATCGTTGCAGAATATTTATCTACCGTTCTGAATCCAGATACAATTTGAATTTCTCCATTGGAAGAAATGTAATCATTCGTCTGAATCGATCCTTCAAAGTAGTAATACTCGGAATCAAACTTCGTCAGTTGTAATGGAATCAGCATAAGCTTACTTCCATTATCACTCTTTACATCAATGATAACTTTCAGGTTATCATTATCAATGTAGGTATGACCATCTGTTTCATTAAAGAAGGTACGTTGACCTTCTTCCACAGGCGTATCATCTTCTACCAAGCTCATTGCTTCCTCTGGAAGAATTGCTGTAGGAGATAATTGCACTGAGATTTTGTAACTATCTTCACCAATCAATGCATTCCGTTCAATACTCAAACTATCAATGATAAACTGATAGAAAGAGTTTGTATTCGTATTTACACTGTTAATTGGAAGAGTTTCGGAGATACTATTCATATAGAATCCAACTCCCAACGGACTTGTACTGATGACCGTAAGGAAAGGATTAATATAAATGAAATCGGTAGAATCTTCAAACTCATCAAAGTTTGTATTATAGTTCAAATCTTGACGAATGGCTGCATAAGGATTCGTATTATCACCGATATACTGGAAGACTTTTCCTGCCTTTACAATGTTTCGTCCCGTTTGTTTCATGGAGTAATCAATATCCGTAGAACGGATACGAATATCCAACGTATTCGTAGGAACTACATTATTATCCTTATCGCGGAAGAGAATAAATGCACTATACAGACGTTCAAATACATCGTCCCGTTTCCGCATAAAGATAATTTGAGAATTCTGTGTAATATGCTCACGAATATCGTTAAAGTACAGATTCAAGTCATTTGTGGTACTGAAGGATTTCATAGTGGAATATGCCTTGACTGTTTCATTCTTCAGTTGATCAATCGTCTTTCGATCCGATCCACCGGTAGAAGAACCTACGACATTTCCCATGAATACAATACCACGGTTGCTTGCATACTTATCATACTTTGCAGCAATCGAAACTTGATCCCCTGTATATTCTTCAAAGTTACCTGTAGATCCTTGTGTCGTATAAATTTCCATAACGATATCAGAATTGTATTCTGGTTGGAAATAGTTATCATCGACACTAAAGCTAATTTGCAAGGTATTTTCATCCGTTAATTTATAGAAGCAGAAAGGCACATCTAACGCTGCACTATTATACAACTGCTTCTTTAACTGCGTATATGTACTAGCCCCAGGGGGTTTATAATACATCTCAAAGTTTGCCAATTGATCTGAGAATGTATAATCCATTTCTACGGCATTGATAATATCGTTATTCACAATGGTATCAGAAATACTCTTCTTCGCTACTTGATGAATTCCAACCTGCAATGCGATATAACGATTTCCATTATCCGAAACATAAATGCTGCTACGGATATATGGATTCTTAATTGTACTAAGAGAGTTATTCTTATCCAGAATATACTGAGCAGAATGAACCCAACCTGCTGTCGTATTCTTACTAATAATTTGAAGGTCATAATCCATCATGAATGGTAATCCACCAATGGAAATGACCATTCCAGAGTCAATGTTGAAATAACTATAGTCGCCACTAGACGATCCCGCATCAAGTACAGATTCTTCGGATACCAACAGAGTAAACTGGCAACTCGCAGGAGTTGCAAAGATATTACTCAACTGATAGATCAAAGCATGGTTATAAATCGATTCTGGCAATTCTGCTAACTGAGGAAAAGATTCTTTATACATAGATGCAATCGTAAAGAGTGCATCATTTGTAATATCACTCATCGTTTCTGTAATATATCCAAACAAACCAACATGCAAATCATTAATGTTATCAATGTCAGTAAAGTATTTTGGAGCGATGGTATTCACCATATAATCCTTGATGTTATACCGACTCGTTCCATTCTTCAATGTAGGCATTCTATATCACTCCTTTATAGAAAGGATTTATTTACCATTGGATACTCTATGGATTGCATCTACAATATCTGCCAAACGCTTATTCGAATCATATTCTTCCGTCCATGGAAGAAGTTCCAAAACCTTTTTCCTTTGATCTTTGGTAAATGACTCATACACCACAATCAGACCATGCTCCTGAGCTGAGCGATCATTATCATCCATAAAAGCCATCAAGTTTTCTTCTCTACGGCAATAATCAATCGTATCGTTCTGTTTCAGCATATCTGACACTTCCTTTTCCTTAAAAGATAAAGTATTGACGATGAACGCCAATACTTTATCTTAGGTTTTGTTTTCGCGTCAGCTTTATTATCTATATATACTCCGATAATTTTGTCTGATTAAATTCTGTGTCTTGGGTTCTAATTGATCCAATACAGAATCTAGTGGCGTATACTTATTTGTCACCGTGCCATCGTTTAACTTTACTTTTGTACAGTAAAACACTGATTGACCATTACTACTGATGATCATCCAATCTTGCTTCATAAGACAAACGATGTCACCTTCTTGAATGGCTTCTTCGTTGTCTAGTTGCTTCCAAGATTTCTCGATGAGATCAAAAACGGAATAACGTTTTGCTTCTGATAGTAGCATATAACATACACCTACCTAGTTTTGTAATAGAAAAAAAATTAGTTCCCAGGAGCACGGAATTTTAACTTAAAGAGACGAGATCCATCATTCGTATCTACGAATGGTGCACCCACAAACGATTTATTGACCATATGCGTATCAGGGTTATAGACTGGCATATACTCAAAATCTCCGTCACTTAAATTATTAAATTCCACAATGTTCAATGGGCTATAGTCATCTTTCCGAGAGAATGCGAAAGGAACACTGTATGATGGATGCTTAATCGTAGTCCCCAACTGATCCGAAAATCCACTGGAAGGAATCGACGTTGGGAAACATCCTGTATACTTCGTCCAAAAGATAATTTCATTCTCTGATGTTGCTTTACACAGGAAGTAATAGATGGAAGTAGCATAATCCAATTCATGATTATCAATGTATTGCTGCTTTGGCATACACTCTCCACGGTAAACTGCATTGATGTATTCACACCAAAGTTTAATCAATTTATACACAGAGAGCATATCATCATCTGTAAATCCAACATTCACAGTGCCTGCTGTTTTGGATTTAATCAGTGATGTACCGTAACTATACTTCCATCCAGTAAATGTATCACCAGATTCTGTTGTTTCCAGAACTTCATCCGATACATCTAGCTGTGTGACTGCATGGGTAAAGATTGGAATGAACTTGTGGGGAACTTCTGCATCATCACCCATGAGATATTTCGTAAGGATTGCATGAGATTTCTTCAAATTCTCAACCAATGGACTAAATCTTGCAACACCTTGAATATTTCCTTGCGTTGCCGTACGAAGTTGCAAGTTTAGATTCAAATCTGGTCTTGTGAAGAATACATATCCTCTTGTGCCAGCCAATTCATTATCCGGTGTAGGAACACGGAAACGATTGAACTGTTCTACAATCGTCTTACGGTCAATATCAATATTCAACTCTTCACGAATTGCATGCATACTATCGGAGAATTCATTCAAATCACGATCATAAAGTGTTTTCCAAACTTTAATCTCTTCTTCATCCCGATGTGGTTCCAAAATCTCTGTGGAATAATTGTAATCTTCCCATACAAGATCTCCAAATCGTCTGGTAATGCTATGACCAGTGATACCTTTGTATTTGAAGTAGTCTTTCATACGCTGGGTAACCGGTGCATAGTTGAATGCCCAAAGATCACCCTGACCCGCATAAACCTGATACCAGTGAATACCGTAACCAGAGGTAACACTTTTTCCTCCGCCATTCCAGTAATCGTACTTTCCAGGTCCATACACTTCATGCCAGAAATCTGGAATATTACCACTATTGATGAAAGCAGAATATTCTCCATTGAAGATGGCTTGCCAATTCATACCAAAGAGATCAAAGAGTGCACTCAAAACTGCTTCAATGTCAAATCCGACAACGAAGCTTAGTTTATCCATGATCCATCCACCGAGTAAACCAAGAGCATTCTCTAGCATGAGGTCAAATAGATTTCCTTCTCCAACATCTCCTACTGTAATGCCATTCAACAGTTTACCTACGGTACTATCACTCTTTGTAGCAAAGATAGACGTCAGTTTATTATTCTGCATGGCTTGGTATTCTCTTCCACCTTGGGACATACCACCTGCAAATCCACCACCAACGCCACTATAAATTCCACCAGTTGCAGCAGCTCCAATTCCTGCTGCAACCTTTGCTGTACTTTTTATCGTAGAGATTCCCTTTAAAATACTTGCAGTCGAGAATCTCTGTAAATCAAATTCAAATTCTTTCGTGAAACCATCTTTTCCATAGTCTCCTAAAATCGTACTTAATCCGAGTTTTTCTTTTTCATTCAACTTTCGTTTTACGAGAACTTTGGATTTATGGTTTCCTTGATAGTAGTCAATATCTTGAAGGACCTGTACATCTTCCATATGTACCGTAGATCCATCCGATAATTGGTAATAAGCATCTAATCCAATACGTTTAATTCCTTGGATTCGAAAGGTTTGATCCTTCGGAATAACCCCAGAGATATAACTAGAATCACCAGGAACTCCGGAGTATGCATACGTATCTTTCTTCGCTTTACCGATTACATTCATATGCATTTCACCTCAATTTTGTAACCTAGTCTACTTAGGAAGTTGTCAAGATGAGAAATCTTTGTGCAGAAAAGTTTCAACAAATTAGTATTGGGAATCTATTTTTTTTTCACGATTTCTCCTTTTGAAACGATCCAAGTATCCAATACTTTCGATACATACACGCATTAAAAATAGATTCCCGTTTTTCATATAGAGAACTTCTACATGATCCTCCTCAAGATGGTTTAGCGACTGCCTGAGACATGATGAACATAGATCCATCCCTTCGATTGTTGATCTCCTATAAGCAATCGAAAATACATCCTCGTCTGAAACACACCACATGTCATAAATATAAACGCTAAAACAAACTGGTTGTACCTCACTAAAGATGAACTTTCAAAATGTAGAAGTTTGATAAAAGAGTAACGTAGATATGGAAGTCTACGTTACTCTTTGTTTCGTTCTTAAGAAATTTTTGTATCTGTTGCAGAAGCAGAAGAACTCGGATAAGTAACTTCTTCTGCACCCGTAATCTTACCCCAGACGGTTTCAGCATCCATCATTGGCATACGTTCACTAATGATCAAATTCTTATAGATGAGAACCGTACTCGTATTACCAAGACTATGTGCAGTTGCAAGATCAATGGACTCTTCTTTGATCTCCAACCAAACTTTATTCAGTCGAAGTTTCGGTTCATTATAGGAAAGGACTGCATAGTCATCATGGAGACGCTTGAGTTCATCAATCACGTTCCACTCTTCCCAGACCCTAGGATCAAATGTTCCCGTTGTTTCTTTCGTAGCAACGATGACTATGAATTCACCATCATCTGCAAGATACGCTACTTTATCACCTTTCTCATAGGTTTTCTTTTCATCATAGAAATTCAGAATTCCTTTGGAAGAACCAATGAGAGCAGGTGCAATCATCTGATCAACCGTAACGGTTGTAGCTTTATTGACTTCATCAAAGAGATCAATCAAAAGTGTTGATGTACTTTTTACAACGTCACTATCATCTGATGGAGTTGTTGGTGTCATATTCGGATTGCTGGGATCATTCGGATCATTGTTGTACTCATCATAACCAATGCTTCCTTGTGAACCTTTATTATCCGTGATTTCTTCCACTGGAGTCGTAATTTCATCTGCCATGGGTATAAACCTCCTTTCCTATTAGTGCAGCACAAACAGGATATCCTGCACAATGAATGCACTGTTTGAATCCAGAACGTTTGGCATATTGACGTTAATGGAATTCATACGGAATCCATAGACGTTCCAGTTTGATGGATCATACTCTCCGTCAAAGTCATCATATGAAATCAAGTAAGCCATCTGATTTAGTTTCAGCAGCTTTTCCGTAATTTCATACGAGTGTTCAACATCATTTACCTTGAGAGTAAAATTCATCGTAATGGTAACGTTCTCAGGATCGAAAAATCCAAGATCGTTCTTATGGAAGCAATCCACGTCCATATCCAAACGCATGAAAGTGAAAGGATCATAACCCGTGTAGATATCAATCTGATTATTGAAAAGATTCGTGGTAGATTTTACACTCTGCACCAGTTTATCATCTGGACGAATCTTAAAAATCTTTCCAACAGTACCATCTTTTTGACATTTTGCAATCACATCTTTGAGATGCTCTTTGCAACGAGTCAGATATTCTGCTGAAACAACAGAACCATCTTCTTGATAAATCGCAAAAAGACCATTTTCTTTATTGGCAAGCATTTCCTGTGCTTCGGCATATTTCTTATTAGAAATGGAAAGCGGAGAAAATCCCGTACCATAGAGATTACGTTCTATTGCATTTGCCATATTGTATCTCATTCCTTTCGTGATGATATTTTATAGGGATGTCCCTGATTCATAAATTATTTTTACAAACAATATCTTAACCAACTATAAGTTTTCATGTGTGGTCCTGTCTCTTTGCATGCTGTATGGGAAAGGTAAAAAGAATAAGGTTTTATCATATACACCTTATTCTTTTTACCGTCATATCGTCAGAACGATATGATATTTGTCATGTGGTTACTAGTAGAACGAGTTTTCAAGGTTAAACTGCCAAGAGATTTCAGAATAGCATTGAACTTGGATACGTTATCTTCAATCATCTTATCATAGTCAATCAATGGAATCAACCAATCTGGAATTGCATCCAAATTCTGTGGAATCGCGATGATATTGAATCCTGCTGTACGTAAGGATTTCTCATCCGAATTGAAGATTTTATCCTCAATAATTCTACGATAATTCTCAGGGATCCCTCTGATTTCATCAAAGACTTTTTTCTTTCCACAAGCTATGGAAAGTGCTAAGAATTTATCCGGAAGATTAATCTGCATATCTGGATATAACCAGTTCCATGTACAAGCAGCACGAATACCTTGCTCACTGAATGGCATATCATATGCTGCCATTTCCTTAACAGACTTCAATGGTAAGAACTCCAATTTTCCACTTGCCAAAGAATCATGAATCGTATGTTCAAACCCTTTCACCTTCCGGATGATCTTTGCAACGTCAATTTTATCCGTGTACATAATATCATCCTGAATGATATTAAAGAAGAAATCCTTTGTGACTTTTGAGGTTTCTGCTTTTGCCATTTCCAAACCATGGATTTCAATCTTTGGGGGTTTGATTTCCACACCTTCCTGAAGCTTTGTAAGTGTGATGTAATGTTTCTTGGAATCCGTATCCAGAAGAATGGGATAGTAGAACTCATTCTTCATGTTAATCATCCAATGATACTCTTCTGGAATATGTACGTCTGTGCAATATCGCTCAAAGAATACATGGGAATAGTTCGTTAACAGGTAACAGATGATATTGATCATAATGAAGTCAAAGTCATCCTGCGTTTCTGCTGCAACTTCGTCATCTGCGAACTCATCCACCATGAAATTCTTGATATTGAGTAACGTAAGCATTGTACTATCGGTATCTTGTGTCACACAAGTTAACCGAGGATGATACTTATCCCGTTCAATACGATTCCGTACCGTATAATTATATACCACAAAGCAATTGATAAAGTTCCACAGCTCTTCCAACTTTGGAAGAATATCCTCTGGTACTTCATTTGGATTACGGAATTCCTTCGTATTGTTAATGACATCTTTCAGGATCTTTCGAGCAGGTTTATAATCACGTAAGAATTCGATGATATTATTCTTATAATAAATCTTCACACAATCTTCTTCCGAAAGATGATCAAAGATTTTCATCATAAGTTCTTCATTGAACTTATTTTGATACATCATCGTCTTTCTTACTTTTTCAAAAGCTTTCTCTTTTGCATCCTTTAACTTCGGAATCTCATACTCATATTCTTCTTTGATGATTCGATCAATATATAAGATCGCTTCATCCATATCGAAAAACTTCGTATTATTACTCATTAACGATTCAAAGGATGTTTCTGCTGTTGAAATCTCTGCCTGACCCGTTGCCGTAATACTACTTGCAAGATCTCGATTATAAAAGGTGCTGGTTTTTGTACCATTTGCGCCATAAAAAGAGTTCGCAATAACCTTCTCATTACCTTGCGCAATGTCTAACACAAGAAACTGATACGAACGTTTATCATACTTCTTACGTTCTTTCTTCAGTTTCTTGCGTTTGTTAATACTATCCAACAACATGTGAGCCGCTGGATTATACACTTGATTCTGATTCTGGAACATCACTCCGTATCCACCGAGAATCGGTTGATTCCGATGAATGAATTCAATCGTATTGAGAAGTGATGTATTCGCTGTTTTATCCTTATAACTGTTATGGATCACACATCGTGGATCTTTTAAATTCTTTTCAATGACCTTATCCAGATATTCATCCAGTTTCTTCTTTTTCCATTCTGGATGAGCTAATTGGATCTTAGAGATCATTTCTTTCTTCCATTGCTCAATGAAATAGTAATCTTCCTGTTTCATTTCGCAATTCACCTCCTTATCTTCTATTACGTTGTGATCTCAGAAATCAAAAAAGAAGTCAGCTTGAATTCATATCATAGCTGACTTCTTTTGTTTCTCTTTCAATAAAGAAGTTTCATGGAAACTTTTCCCATATTCATTGCATTGTAATTTGCTACGGCATCAAAGATCGTCCAATCTTCGTTGTAGTAGATTACATCACCAACGGATTGACGACTCCAGTGAAGTAACCCATCTTCATGATCATATTGAAGTGGATTAATAGGATCGTAATCCTTATGGATACCAAGTGGTACAATATAGCACCATCCATTCTCTTTCGTGATCATTGCAGCATGTTTAATCCACTGCATTTCTCCAGAGAACTCATTATACATCCGAGGAAATTCTCGAAGTTTCTTGAATACCTCTTTGAAATATACCCATGCAATTGCAAGGATATCATCATTCGTGAACGTTTCTTTGGTTACCATAACAAATTCCTCCTAAACAAATAAATTTTTCTTATAATACTGAAAACTTCTTTATCTACAGCAATAATATATATTTTAAATCGAAGTTGAGATCTTGGTAAAATAAGTGTATATGGAGATTTTCTCCATATACACTTATTCTTAGTTCTTAAGCATATTCTGCTGGCATTTGATAACGTTTCAAATCTTCATCTTCTGGATCTTTCATACCATACGTCGTATTACGGTCAATAGTAGTCTTAGGATCTCTCAGAGCAACCGTATTCTTCGGATTCTCAGAAGTCGTTTTTACGTCTTCCTTGAATTCCATACCAGTATCGTACACATGCGTGTAGGTATAAGTACGTGTGTCGTAAATACCCTTCGTAACAGTAGCTTTCATCATCGCATCATAGGTATTCTGCGTAGGATCACTGGAATCATACGTATACTTATAACCATGCTGACGATAGTCTGCTTCATCCATCGTAATCCTCGGATCATAGTTAATGACTGTTTCATCAAAGCGTTCTTGCTCTGGTGCTTGAGGATATTTCGATGGATCTGTACCATATTCAGCAAGCGTCTTATCATGATCAAACCAGTAGTGTTTCTTCACGGATTCTTTGTACTTCACACGATCATCTGCATTCAAGAGCAAACGTCCGTTCTCATTGAACACATGATGATACGGTTCCAAATCTACACGAGTATCACCATTGAGATAATGATACATCACATAATCACGGAAGAAGTTATAGTACCAATCACAGATATCATCAACATCTTCAATCGTAGGATCAATCGAAACTGTACGAAGTTCACGAAGAAGTGCTTCATAGAAATCTGCTTCAGGAGATACTTTATCTTCCTCGAAGAGTTTATCCATGATGAAATCGCTCTTATCTGCCCAATCATACTTTTCGTAATAATCAGGAATCGAGCATTTCTCATAGATCTCCAAGGTCGATACCGTACCAAATTTTCCAAGTGTCGTCAGAACGAAACAGAACGGAGCGATCATGTCGATATCATACTTCGTCAGACGGAAACCATTCAGGTAGATATCATGGTATGCAAGATTTACTGGACGGGAAAGTTTTCCATCCAATTCTACTAAACCATTCGTTGGAATCTTATCTGTATGATAAACTAAACGCTCGTCATATCCAATATACGAAACCATGAACGTACGTTCCGTTCCCGGCTGAATCGGAATATTGAACTTCGGAGGTTTGAAGTAGTTATCATACTTATAGATCTGATATGAACGTTTCGTAATCAGACGACCATCTTCCGTATAAATACGAAGACGATGACCAAAGTCTTGCTCTGCTTTGCAGATAGCATCTTTTGGATTCAGTGTAACTTCTGAAGGATCTTTCGTGATGAAATCATCACCGATTTCTTTCGCCTTGTATTGGAACGTGATATCATTCGAGCAGAAGAGAACTTCATCTCCCTCAAATTTATCCGTAGGAACGAAACGAATCTTCGATTTCGTTGAAACGATAAAGAGAGACGTATTCAAATCCACTTGGATTTCTCCGAGTTCTGGATCAATGATATACGTTTCCACTTCTCCATTCTTCAGGAATTCACCCGTAGAAGAAACAAGGAAGAAGTTATTCGCAACGGTATCATAGTGCATGATACGCTTCAGTTCCAGTGTGGTACCTTCCTTCGGAAGTTTTACACGATAGGAGAAGTAGTTCGAATCAAAACGCTCCACTTCAATCACACTATCGAGTGTAATCTTCGATGCAGGGAAATACACATGCTGGTATCCGCGATAGATGATAATACGAGTTGGAATCGTATACTTACCATCAATAAAGAAACAGAAGCTATTTGCATCACCAAGCATCGCATTATGTACATAACTGAATACATACTGCGGCTCTTTGAAGTGATAGATAAAGTCTTCGTTTCCATCCACATCAATCGAACTATCCATACGAAGTTTCTCATTCATATTCTTATAGTTCGAAATCTTATGATACCAACCAGAGAGAAATCCATACGTGCGACGTTGATATTCATCGTAAAACTTATACCATTTCTTCATCATATGAGAAATCGTATAAACCTTATAGAGTAACGGCGTCCAACGATTCTTCAAATCGAGTTCATTGTATGGATTATCTTTCAGATATTGCTCTTCGTTATACGTCCATTTAACTGGTTTATATTCCATTAACGTCTTCGGAAGATATGCAGGTGTATAAGTCTCATACGTTTCCATACCTTCCAAATAACGACGAACTTCATTATCATACACGATGTGTTCGTTTTCACTGTTCTCTTCATAGAGCTCAATGATACGAAGATTGTATTTATTCGGGTTATCAATACTATAGATATTTGGATAGTATTCCGTAATACTAACGGAACCATCATTCATCTGATATACATGATCCTTACAGATCATAATAATCATATTATCCTTTGGAAGAGGCATCTTATGCTCATGAAACTGGAGCCATTTCGTTGTGAAATTGTAATCTCCAATCTCATGCATATTACGGATACCAACGACCATCAGATGGAATTTCGTTACATCGGTAGGAAGCATGGTTCCAACGGTAAACTTCTTGGTATCATCGTCATACGAGACACCAGGAACCATATAGCCAATATTCGTTTCCTTATTGATCCAGAAAGCAATATAGTTTTTGATCTTATAGAAATACGGAGCTGCTTGGAAATGAGAAGCATCCGTCGTCGTAGCAGAGAAATCATCTGCGGTAGGATCAAAGAAGATACTATTAATGGATTCTGGAAGGAAATAGACTGTGATTTCCTTAATCGTAGGATCAAAATCTTTCTTCAAGAAGCAAAGGTTAATGGAACTATTCACTGCTTTCACACGATAGTTCGTAATAATCTTCGGACCTGAAGTTACCAAGAGGGTGTACGTATAGAATTTACCATTGGCATTGATGGTTTCATAATCCACGTATTTATTGAAGAATTCCGAACGTTTGAAACGTTCACGATCTTTCGGATTAATAATCCGATGACGAATGGTGAACTCATAGACACGATCATATGTTTTACTATACGCTCCTTTGAGCATATAGTTTCTTGCTTTATCCATGGAAAGTGTTACATGGTACAATCCAACGAGTTCCAACTGCATTCGATAGTCATAATCATAGGACTTCAATTTCATATCCTTGAAGAATTCCGTTAAAATCCTAGGATTGATACTACCATTGGAAATGGATTGCATCACATAATTCTTCTGCTTATGGAAGATTTCAGGGTCATTTGGATTCCATACGTCAAAAGGACGTTCTGGATTAAACTTCACTTCCTCTTCCACTTCAGAAGTTGCATTCGGAGTATCAGACATTCGTATTCACTCCTTTCGTTAAAATTGTGATGTTAGTAACCTTTTACCGCATTTGCAATATATGCGTAGAATTTATCACCATTTTTCGTGCCAATCGCAGCATCCCATGCATAGATATCATTGATATGCACACGATTGATTGCTGCAATGACTGCGAAAATGAAGTAAGCAAGATGTTCCAACCCAAAGAGGGAAGAATTGTGATACGTACGAATGAAACTCTGTACGTAGCTACGAACAGTCAGTTTCTCCAAACCAGAGATAATCATATATCCAGCATGAGAAAGAGCTGTGATAAACGTAGAGATATCTTTGTAATCCTCTGGTTTTACAGAATCATTCAGGCGTTTAATCGTAATCGGAGAGATATTACCAGCAACTTTCATTGCATAGTTAAATACCAGATCCGTATCTTTCATCTGAAGCAAATTGATAAAGTAGAACTTCGCTGCAAGGAAGAGTACCTTACTATATGCTTCTTTATTGACATTTAGAGCATAATCACGATTCAAAACGCGCGTAAACATCTGTGCCCAAATGGAAGCACCTTCGCTATAAATCGTGGTATTATGACGAATGGAATTGAATCCAAGATACAATCCACGGCCAATGAAAGCTCCTTCTAAGAAGCAATAGAGTTTATTCGGATCAATCGTAACATGCTTCGTATCTTTATCAATCGTTGCCCAGTTATCAATGAAGGCAACGGAGTTAACTTCTCCTGTACGAGAACCCGTTAAGATAAACGGAAGACTCGTAGGAATCTTATGGTTTGCAGTGATACCTTTCGGATACATCATCGGTTTGATGGAACCATTCTTCACAGCATCCATAACCGCAGTTTTCAAAGGATATTTGAAGTAACTTTCAATTGTAGAATACTGTGTCGAAAGCATTTCAGGAGTACATACAATACCCTTATGCATCATGGTATCAATGCAAGAATCAAAGGCTTTATTTTCTTTATTCAAAATTTCATACAGATACGTTTGTCGAATGGACTTCATTTTCTCTAAAGCCATAATTCGAAATCCTTCCTTTCTATATTAGATATCTTCAAACCGAATTCCCGCACGAACATCCAATTTCTTATTATAGATCATAAGAGTATATGATTCTATATAAGGAAGTGGTGCGCGGGAATCATAGTTTTGGGTACGAATCACAACCATATTCTCATCCATATCTTGATATTCACTAGGAACATCATGATTAATCGTATGAGTAAAATGGTTTGGATAAGCGGTTTCGAACTTTTCATAACATCCAAAGTTCAATGGATGCAACTGATAGATGACATCTTCGATCTCAAACAAACTATGCATACGAGTGAACTTAATATTCTTCATGAGATGAATATTATTCACAAAATTTTCGAAGCTAGATTGAAGATCAATCTTGCAAGATACTGGATTCACATTGTACATCGTTAGCACCTCTGCAAGACGCTTACAATCATCATCACTCATAGTTAGCTGATAATCATCTTTTAAAGTTTCGAATAAGGACTTATTCATAATAGAAATTACCCCCTATAAAACCTTTAACTATATACGTTAAGAAAATGTCGCATACATGAAGGAATACAGTTTATACTTGTATTCCTTCATAATTTATTCGGATAAGAACAAAAAAGAAAGAAGCTGTAACTAGAATGACTTCTTTCTTTTCAGGAATTAGTTAAGATGCTCTCTCAACTGTTTCCCTATTGAGGTTTTCGATACGCCGGAGTTCAGCGTTTACTTTATCGATCTCCTCTTTGATTTGGGCGGTTCTGTCAAACCGACCCTCGATGGCATTTGGTTTGTGCCACCAATAAAGAAGGGACTTATCCATTGTGATATTCTCCTTTCTGCTCCTAGTTCGGGAGCTATGGATGAAGCATTTCTAATATGCTTCATCCATTATCTTATGAATATAATATAGACGAAATAAGGGTTAATTGAGACTATGATAGAATAACTATCATAGTCTCAATTTCATCACATAATCTCAAACTTATCTTTCATATCGTCTGCTAAAGAAACTTTAATCTCTTTATCTTTGATTTCTTTCATGAGTTTATTATCCACCGTATCAATGGTTGCTGCATATGCGCAGCATCCATGTGGCGTATGAACCAATACTTCCATGTAATTTGGATTCTGTGGGTGTTTAAATACAGAAAGCAATTGGAGTTTCGTTTGGAAGTTCACTTTACGAGCAACGTCAACCAATTCATCCGGTTCAATCGACTTGATGATATGGTTAATCTCTCTTACCTCTGGTAAGCAATATTTTCCTTTCGTTGGAATCAGTACCAAAGGATGATTTGCATCTAGCATCTGACCTGTCTTATACCGACCTTTAATCTCTTCACTCTTTCGTCCAGAAAGACGATTGACACAACGAAGAAGATGCTTTAACTTTTTCAGTTTCATTTTATTTCTTCTCTCCCTTAACTTTCACAGAAGATGTTTGGTCTTCTGATTCATATCTATTCTTCAGATCACTGATGATATTTGCCAACTCCATGATCTTCAAGTTATTCACATAGATCAAAAGACGATAGGTTGCTGTTTTGGATTTATTCCAAATCAGGATTCGTTGATGATCTAAATCTAACTCATAATCAATGGGAGGTTTTGCCTTATCATGATTGAGCATTTTATTATTCTTCATCATGACGAAATCAAAGAGTGTTTCATATGCCATGCCATTCTTATTGTAATACTCTATAATTTCATCCAATGCGCTATCTTTAAATATGTTGGAAAGATCCAGGATATCTGGTTCCTCTCTAGGAATCTCTGGATCCGTATTAAAGATATTGGTGAAGAATAACTTGAAGCCATCCTTATTCTCTGTACGGAATACATTATTCATAGTATACATCGGAATGTATGAAATACCAGAAGAAGTATCCATATGAACCACTTCATTCGCTTTCAGCATTTCATTATCCGTTTCCGTAGAAAGTTGATACATTGCAATTGTATTGAATTCCGTCGTAAAGGTAAAGGTAATATTCGAGTTTTCATTCGTTTGGCCCTTACGATTTGCATCCTCTAGGTTGAAATCCGTAAAGACGCATTCAATCGTCTCTGGATAATAGAGGAAGAAATCATCCTGTTGCGTTCCAGAATTCTTCTTATATGTGAAATACTTATTTGCATGCGCCATTAAGTAATTCAAAAAAATTCTTGGAGTTCCACTTTCCGGATGATAAATAGGAATATCCGCTAACTTACTGATTGTTTCCATAATACCAAAGGGAATTAGAATCTCTGTGGCTGTTTTCATCCAGTAAGGACGATCAGAATCAAACCGATTTCGAAGTTGGAGATAAATATTCTGTTGCTGGATATCGGTATCAAACATCAATGTCACAAGACACTGAACTCTCATACGATTGAGTTTATAAGAAAGCGTAATATCTTTCTCATTATCACGGAAGCATCGAATATACTCACTACGATCAGGATTATTTGCAGTTCCAATGATCGGATACATCCAAGGAGAACGGGCAAGAAAAATATCATCATCAAAGAGAATCGGTCTTGGACGAACTACGAGAATTGGTCGAGATTTCTTAATGAATCCTCCACGAATTTGAGCCTCTTCTTGCATGAACTCCTTATATGCAATGCGCGTTCCTAAATGAACGTAATTAAAAAAATTCTCTGGGAAAAGAGAACGAAGATACTCTACCATAATGAAAGTTACATTTCCTATGGTATGAGCAATATTTGTATTTGCCAACGCAGCATACATGATACACATTCACCTGCCTTTTAGATGCTTGTCAAGTGGAGTATGATTTGAAGAAAAAAAGAATGCCAGTGGCATTTCTCCTTTCCTTCGTTCGCAACGCTGCCGCGCTGCTTCTCAGTTACCCTTGATAAAATCATCCTTCAAGCGTTTTTGTTCCATCAGAAAATCGTAGAGAGCGTCAGCAACGTCCTCCAGATCCTTATAGGAATCATAGCTCCATGCGATATTTATCAACAGTCTCCTGAGATCATAGTAAACATTTTCTTCATTTTTCTCGTTGATACTATCTCTGAGATCTTTAACTTCATTCATCATTATCACCCCAATAGTCATTTTTGTTCTCCCACTCGTCCACGGCATTTGCTACCGTGACCCAGGAGTCGCTACACTTAAATGCGTGATCGTAGAACGCAAGCTGAATTGCCTGCATCTTGTTCTTCGACTCATACTCATAATCGCGGTGCACGAGATCCGGATGATGATTAAATAAGTGAAGAAGCCTCATACGGTTGCTAGCCGTATTTTCGAAAGCGTAATTGATAAGCTCATACTCATATCCCGGATTTTCAACCGGAATAACCACAATTGTATCGGGATTGATTTTTACTGCTTTGAATTCCTTTTTCATTTTTATTGCCCCCTTAAGTATTCGAGCTTTATTCATCTACGCAAATATAATATATATTTGAAATCCTGAGTTTTTGATTTTTCTATGATCCGTCATGTATATAATTAAAGACAAATATATGCTGTAAAGAAAAAAATAAAGTGGTATGATCATAATCATCCTGATGCACATACCGCTGACTGGAATGATATTGCAGCAGATGCTGTTGGTGCATTCGGTACCGAAGGTTGTATTTGGTTGATTCATAAGAGATTTTGACAAAAAGTATCCTACTACAAAAGCAGTTATGGCAATGGTTGCTGAATTCAGGCTGCATCTGTAGTAGGATTTTTGAAAGGATGAATAGAAGAAAAACCCAAGTTTACGTCAATTAAGCTTTTCTTCTAATGAGATGTTAGTAAAATAATTAAGAATAAATCTATTCCAATTTCGGATCATAGAAAGACATAGTAGTAACTGATTCTTTGCCATGGAATCAGCCAACCTCTTAAAAGCTCTTTACCTCAAGGATGCTTTTGTCATTCTATATCTTCTTTTCTTGGAATCCAATATACGTTACATTCGAATCAGAGAAATCGTCGAGCCTCTGATTCGAATGTAACCAGTTTTAGAGAAAAAAAGAAAACTGGATGTAGAGTCCAGCTTCCTTTTTTGCTGCGCTTATTAGTTGCGCCAGCCAAAGACCTTCCGGTAAACAAACGCGGCCGCCATATCATCGCTGAGATATCGGACTTCATCGAAGATCCAGAAAGCCTCGTCGATGATTGACATCTTCATGTCGACGTTGTCCATCAGGTGTTCGATGATTTCCTGCTCTTTCTTTCCGAGCGTCTCGAAGCACGCCGTAAGCTCCACATGCGTCTTCTCTTCATCGGTAAGAAACAGAAACGTCATCTGGAGATGATTGCCATCCCAGGTAATTTTCACCGGATTTTCATCGACGTCGATTGCAGTCGTGTACTTGCCGTTTTCGTTACTAAAGATTCTCATGATAAACTCCTCCTATAGAGTTATCACACTACTTGCGGAACATAGAAAATGCAAGTAGGTAATATCGCTTTCGGCTTTATTACACGATTATGATATCTATTCAAAGTCAAAAAAAAATGATTTTCATTGTATGGGTAAATTATAAAAACCAACCATACAATGAAATATATATTATGATTTTGATGCATTTCATTGTATCAAAATAACCAAAGGTATATGAATAGAAAAGGAGAGGTGTATCAATGGCAATTGATATCGAGTACGATCTAGAGCCTAGTGATCTGGATCTGCTAGAACGTCTTCTTCCAGAGTTTTACAATGGAAGAACCATCGGTCCAAGATTCCGTGATCTCAACTGGGAAGATGAGTTTGAACGGGATATGACTCTTGGGCATGGGTTTGTCGTAAAGACAAAACCATTCAAGAAGAAAATTAAGGATAAGGATGGATCGATTCTCTCTCGCGGTATTAAAGAGATGGATGGTATCCATTCTCCTCGTTTTGGTACGGATTACCAAGACGACAATGCATTTGCAGAGCGTTATTCTTGTGAATGTGGAAATCTCATTGGTCGTGTTCTTGAGGGTGATACTTGCCCGAAGTGCGGAACAAAGGTGAAATTCGTCGACGTGGATTTGAAGATGTTTGCATGGTTGAAGATCAATCATCCAGACTTCAAGATTATTCATCCGTTGATGTATCGAAAACTGGTTGTGTACTTCGGTAGTAAGAATAAGACTCTCGAGCATATGATCCAATTCAATCGCGATATGGATCTGGATGGTCATTATCGCAGATTGGAAAAAGTTGATTATGATAAGTACCCATTTTGGGGAATCGGCTTGTATGGATTCTACAAACGGTTCGATGAGATTATGGCATATTATCATAAGCAACGCAAAGCCAAAGAAGAACTCTATAAGCATATTATGCAGAATCGGGATAAGATCTTTACATCTGTCGTTCCGGTCTACAGTGCAGTTCTTCGCCAGGTATTTTTCTCAGATGAGGATTATAAATATACCAAACTGGATAAGTTTTACAATTCCATGTTTGGTAACTTTCAGCGCTTGAACGAAGAGCATGAAGTAAATGACCGTAATCTGACAAAGATCAATCAGAATCTGATTCGTGCACAGAGAAACATGAATAATGCATTTGATCTGATCTTTACGTCGTTGACGGAAAAAGAAGGTTTGATTCGTCGTAACATTCTTGGTGGACGTATCAACTTCTCTGCTCGCACGGTTATTACACCGAATGCGCATCTTCGTTCATCTAAAATTGAAATCCCATATGTCATGGCAGTTGAACTCTTCAAGGAGCAAATCATCAATCTCTTAGTAAAGATGGATGGCGAAACTTACAATGAAGCAGTGACTGCATGGTTTAATGGATACATTGATTTCAGTCCAAAGATTTATAAGATCATCAAATACATTTTAAAGCATTCAAAGCCAAAGACACTCTTGAATCGTAATCCCACGATAAATTACGGTAGTTATTTATGCATGGGTGTTAAGAATGTAAAGAAAGATTATGAAGATCTTGCGGCAGGTTTACCAATTGCATGCTTATCGTCGTTAAATGCTGACTTAACTTATTAAGGTCCATATATCAGTAATGGTATATGAAAAGTTCTTTAATTGCTGGGAACTCTCATTAGAGACAATCAGCAGCCAAGCTCGAAAGAGAAGGTTCAACGACTATCCTTTATAGGAGTACACTCAAGTGAGTGGAAATGGGAACCATCCTAATCATGGATGAAGATATAGTCTGCTCTATATGGTGACATATAGCAGTTCATAAGAGAACGCATTAGAAGTAACGAATCTAATGGAACAGAAAGGTTGATGGCGATACTTTGAATCATGTATTACTACTTGGGAAAGAGTTCAAGAAAGAATTCAGCCATTGCTTATCTCCTCGTACTGGTTTTATGATCAGTAAGAATGATGGTAAGTTGGATAGTAACTTTGCTCTGCTGAAAGATCAAATCATTGCGCTTCATGAATTCTGTGAAGTGTAAGTAGCATAGAATGTAAATCAATTCCAAACATTTCGATAGGAATGCAATTCATACATGGAATTGATTTACATTCTTTTTCGTAGCATGAATATCATTATTCGTTGTAAAGAAGGAGAAAATGATTTATGAGTGAAAAACAAACAGTCATTATCGCACATCATGATGATATGGATGGTTATGTCGCTGCTAAGATCTTAGCAGATGCATTCGATAATGAAGAAAAAGTGGATAAGATTGAGTTCATCGAATGCAGTTATCATAAGGATATGCATTCTGTATATGAACCAATCCTTTACAGTGTAAAGAAATATAAAAATCCGATTCTTTGTGTAGTGGATTTCAATATCAGTGAAGAATTACTGGATTTGATTCCTAGTCAAGTTGCTTTCGATAATTTCATCTGGATTGATCACCATACCAGTAATGTTAGTTACTGGGAATGCCATAGCAATATGGTTCATCAGATGAAAGGCTTACGGGTTAACTATGGTTTATCTGCAACGGAATTAGCGTACCTTTACGTAGAAGGGGCATTTCGTACTGGTTTTAACCGGATTGCTTATCTGACGAAAGAATATCAGACGGATGTTCGCCAGGAGTTAGATGCTCTCTTGGAGAAACTTCCTCTCGGCATTCGTACGGTTGGAAGTTATGACGTATGGAGAGAATGGCGGGAAGAGTATAATAATGCTCTTTGCCTGAATAAATATTTCTATGCGAATCATCCGAAATTTGGACCGACATATGATGAGCTTTGGGATCCGTTCATTGCGTTTGAGCATGATGCTCCCTATGAACTTGCTATAGAAGGTGGTAAAGCTATTCTTTCCTATGATAAAGCTCGCTATGCTGACTATGTAACGAAAAGCGCCTTTGAAGCAACCATCTTGAATTTCACAACGATCAAAACAATCGCTATGAATACTTCAGAGAAAACCTCTCTCGCATTTGATTCTGTGAAAGATCAATATGAAGTTGGTATTACGTTCAATACAGATGGAAAAGAAACGAGATATTCATTCTATCGTCTTGGATTGAATCCGACGAATAATATTGATTGTGCCCTTATTGCGAGTACGTTTGGCGGTGGTGGTCATCGCGATGCCGCTGGGTGCACAATCGAAAATGAATATCGTATTATTACGCGGAAACAGGAAGAGAAGAAAACATATTCTCCAATTCATACGGTAACCCGTACTTTTGATCTTCTTAGGCTGAAAGATATTCAGCCGGGTTCATTCGTTGCAGTTTTGGATGCAACGGTGGATGAACGTGTGCAATCGGAACTTGGAGTGATTTACGTTCGTACCTCTGGAGATTATTCTAATCTCATGGAAGGTTGGGAACCAATCTATAGTCTGATTGGAGAAGACAGTGTATTTCTCACGGAAGAGAATTGAAAACCCAAAGAATAAATAAAATATATATTATAATAGTGGAAGCAATCATTGGAATTGCTTCCACTATTATATAAACCCTTTTTGTATTTTAAGGAGGTAGAAGATATGCTGTTGAAAACAGGTATCATTGGTATTGGTAACGCAGGCAATATGGTTGCGGCTGAAGCCAATAGTTCCAAGGAAATGCCGGTCATTGGATTGAACACTTCTGAGAGAGATCTCGATGCTGTAAAATCCCGTACGGCAATTCAGACGTACTTCATTGGTAATGGTGACGGTGCAGGTAAAGACCGTACCAAATCCAAAGCAGCCATGAAGGATCATTTGAAAGAACTCATTGGAGATGATGAATTCAAGAAGTTCATGGATTCCATTGAGGTCTGCTTCATCGTCAGTTCCACTGGTGGTGGTACTGGTTCTGGTACGGCTCCGATGATCTGCGATGTTCTTTCGAGTATCTATCAGAACATCAATTTCATCATGGTTGGTATTCTTCCGACCATTGGTGAATCGGTTGGTGCTCAACGTAATACGGTCGAGTATATCGCTGAGGTCAATCGTTTGAATCTTCCATATATGCTTTTCGATAACTCGGAAGCTGGAACGGAATCGACGAACGATGTATTCGACCGTATCAATCATGATGTCGTGGAAGCAGTTTCTGTGATCCGTGGAGATTACAATCTTCTCTCGCGTTACGGTATGATTGATGCTGGCGATATGACGAAACTCATTACGCTCCCTGGTATGATTCATATGAATCTGCTTCAGGGCATCTATCAGGAGAAGATTCCGACGGATGGTTCCATTGAAGATCTCATCATTGAGAGCCTGAAGAAGAATACCATGGTACAGCTCGATCGTGATAAGATTGTAAAGCGTCGTGGGTATATCGTCAATCTGACGGAAGACCTTCAGCCGTACTTCAATAAGGACTTTCCGAAGATCACAGAGCTCTATGGTGAACCTGTGGAAGTGTTCGACCATTATGCAGTGAATCAGGATGATGAAAAAGCAAACTTCGTTATTCTCATTCAGTCTGGTCTGAGTCTTCCGGAAAATCGTCTGAAGAAGATTCAGCATCGTATTCAGGCCGCCGAGGAAGCACTGAAGAAACAGAAGGAATCCTCGATTCTGGATTCACTCTCAGAGAGCGTTTCGCAGTTCGATGGCACGAAAGATGTCAATCGTGTAAAGCGGGAATCCGTCAATCTTGATGACATTCTTGGAAAGTATTAAGTAGTTTAACTGAAGAAGATATATACTTGAAACGAAGACTCAATCTTCGTTTCAAGTATATATTATTATTTTGAAGCATACATGGTAGTATGCGCAAATTTTCTTAACTATAGTTAGGAGGAAATGAATACTATGAGTAGTTATGAAGAAAGAGCAATTAGAGGTGATGAGCTCTTTGGAAAGGGTTATGAAGGTAACCTCTCAAAGAGATCTCTCCGTAATGCGAGCAAAAAAGATCGGGAAGAGATTGTAGAATGCAATCTTCCGTTCCTCGCTCAGTTCTATTTCTTCGGGAGTGAAAAAGATCACAACCGTTGGAATGATACGCTTTTTGAGGTACTTGGTAGCGAGAAGTTCCTGAGTGCTTTCGAGAAGATTCTCAAGAAGAACAAAAAGGCGAAGAAAAAGCGCGATAGCGATGAGATGATTGAGATTCCAAAGGGAATGCATGTCATCTTCATGGATTATCTTCGTCGCATTGATCAGTTGTATCGGGAGAAGATCCGTCGTTACCAAGGCTCCAAGAGTGAGTTCGGTCAGGCGTCGATGGATGAGCTTCGTTCTCAGATCGATGATCAGAAACGTGAGATCCAGGCGATCATTGAAGAGCTTTGTGGGAAGGAAAAGAAACTTCTCTTGAAGTATGGGATCAATGAGCCGTATGCAACAAGGCTTGCTACAACGATGGTACCACATAAGTATTTGAACGAGCATAACGTTCGTCGGTACTTCAATTCGCTGAATCGTGCGATCACGGATTGTGTTCGTCACGGCGTGGTGAAATCGGAAGATGATCCTGGTGTATACGATAACAGCATCGGAATCAATCTCGCACTTGATGAAAATATCGTTGCGCTTTATGAGTTCTTCTTCTTCAAGGTAGATCGTAAGGTCTTCCTTTCGGCTCTCAAGGAGTTCTTGCTGGAACCGAGAACGAAAGCTCTGGATAGCTTCACGAAGCCTCAACTGGAGGCATACAATTCTCTGAACCGTGTGGTTTGCGATATTCTGGAAGGAAACATCGCGATCAATTACACTGGTGAGAATATGAAGAAGAAAGAGTTGAAAGAGCTCCGTATCAATAAGAAGGAGCTCAAGAAGATCATGCGTAAGTACGCAGAGAAGCGTATGAAGGATGATCATGATGGGCGTGATTGCACACGTCGTATTCTGTTCCGTTCTCTGGATGAGGAAACGTATCCGAATCTGACGAAGGCATTTGATACGATGATCAAAGATTCTCTCGTTGATGCAGAGGATCAGCGTCAGATTGCCAAAGAAAAGGCAGAGGAACAACGCCAGAGGGAACAGCAAAACAAACAGAATCAGCAGAATAATAACAACGGAAACCGGAATAACAATAACTTCCGGAAGAACCGTTAAGAAATTTTGAATTGTTGATGAAGAAGGAATGGAAGGAATCTATTCCTTCTTTTTTTTTTCTTATGAAAGAAGGTTGATTGAAATGACAAACTTTGATCGGTACCATGATTGGTTTTTATATATGGCATCATTAACTCCAGAACAACTTTCGAAAACCTATTTTATGTGGGTTAAATATTACGGTGATCCGAAAGAGTGTGTTTCATCTACTTATACAGTCAAGGAAATTGAAGAATATTTACTAACAGATGTGCATGAAGATGAGAAACGGTTTGAATATGAGTATGGAATGAACTCAGAGGAATTTTGGAAGAAATATAAGAAATCAGAAGCTAATGGGACTTTAAAGGAGTTCTGGAAACCCATTGATGAACATACGAAAATCCATCCTCCCTATGATAAGGATGGAAATAAACTGTATAAGAAAGCAGAATTTCCTGCGTTCCGTTGAGTAAAAATAACTACTTGCATATACAATCTTTTAAGATGAACTTCTTAGTTTTTAATTCTCTAACAGTGAAGGGAAGGTATCGAATGCTTAAAAATGTAAGTATTTCCAAAGCAAAACTTGAAGAATTAGGATTTGCTCAAGAAAATACGGATCGTTACCATACGGTAATGAAAAAGGGAAAATATACCGCGACAGTGAATCCAAATGGTTCTATTACCATTAATGGAATTACAACAGACTTCAAATGCGTCAAACGCGGTAAAATAAAAGGACTCGATTAAAAACAATTGCATAAGTTTTTATGAGAAGTTTCAATTCTATCTATATTAAAGGTGGTTACTTTTTATGATTTATCTGTACAATGAATACAACACTGCGAAATGGGAAGTTGTAAAGAAGAATGATCATTTCTTCCGTCTGCAATTGATTGATAGCCCTGTGTTTGGTATCAACATCCGCGCGGACGAAGATATTCAGGAAGATTCCTTCAAACAGAATGCACTCAATGCAACCAATGATGTTTACAATGCAAATCTTCTGCTTGCGCTTCCGACGAGTGTTCGCTTCGATAATCGTAGCCTTCGCCCGTCGATTCGTAAAGCAGATGATAAGTACAACTCTGACATCTATGTGGTTTCATATGATATAACGTCTGGGGATCGTATCATCAATGCTCTCACAAAGAAAGCATTTGTGTATGATTACCTCTATGACTATGATAAAGGGCAGCTTCATGTGATCTTCTCCCTGAACAATCGCCAGGATAATACGTTCATGGAACTGATCTTCATGGATAAGGCTGGCAAGAATGTCATTCTGCGTCACTTCATGAATCAGACGAAGTATCAGAACAAGCCTTGCATGATTTCCAAGTCCATGTCTCTGGATAACAGCATCAAGAGGGGTGAACGTGGTTATATCAACCCGACGGATTATGCAAAGGGTTCTACAGAATTTACGATTCGTAAATACGTTCCACTTCGTCCGACTAAGCTTGTGATTACGCAAACGGATGCTGAGATTGAAACGGCAAAGACTCTGATTCATGATAATTTCCATTTTGATCCTTCGACGTTGGAAATTGTTTCCATGGAAGGCAAAGAAGAGAATCTTCGTGAAGAGATGCGTAAGTTCGTTTATGATCAGTCTCTCTCATGTGTGACATTCTTCGTCTCAGATCATGATAAGGAAGATCTGAAGAAGAATAAGGAAGCAAAAGATGACCTGCTTGAAAATAAGTTCGGAAAACTCTTTACGAACGTTCTTGCACTTTGCAATGATGGATGGATTATTCGTGTGAAATAATCTATAAGAAAAATAGTTTAATTGGATTATGCAATGATTTCATTGCATAATCCAATTTTCCCTTGAAATAGATATTATAATTTTGGATGTTTGATTTGACATCTCATTACGAGTATTAGAAAGGTGGTACAATAGATGAGTAAAATTCATGATTTATTAGTAGCCAATGATAAGAAGAATGTATTCGACTTTCAGAATACACCGAGCATTGGTTATCCATCTGGACTCTTCCCATTGGATTACAGTAATGGTTATTGGGTAAGAGTCAATAACAAAGGAAAAGAAGGAGTTCCCAATCGGTGGTTAAACATCGGTACACAAGGAGGTTCCTTCTATACCATCATCGGAAATTCCGGTGTTGGTAAATCAGCCATTGCCATTGCCATGGGCTCAGCGATGATTGCTGGATTTGATCTGGGTGATTATTATCACATTGATGCAGAAGGCACATCAAATCCAACTCGCATTCAGGTCTTAAATGGCTTTACGGATGATATGATGGCTGATAAATATCATCTTCCGAATTTGGTCTATGTGGAAGATGTATTCTCGTTGATCTATAATCTGGCACAGATTAAGATCAATAATAAGGATTTCCAGTATAATACGGGTTGTTATGACCAGCAAGGAAATCCGATTATCATTCCACAGCCAACTGCTGTGTTGATTGATTCTCTTCCGTCACTTCAGACGAAAGATGTGGAGAATAATGCAGAACTTGGTTCTCAGACGTATAATATGCGTTTGGCGATTGCATATAATACGTTCTATAAACGTTTGCGTCCTATTATACGGGATGCGAATATTACGGTCTTTGCCATTAACCATATCAAAGAGAAACCTCAGATGGGATTCTTTAAGACACAGGCAAAGATTCAGTATCTGAAACCTGAGGAAAGCATTCCTGGTGGATCTGGTCCCATTTATTATTCTCAGAATCTTCTTCGCATGATTTATCGTGGGAAGTTTGTAGCTGAGAAGCATGGGTTTGATGGATTCATGGTAGAAGCATTGAACATCAAATCCAAGACGAATAAGTCTGGAACTAGCATTCCGTTGATTTTCAATGCAGATCGTGGGTTCTCTCCGATTCTTACGATGCTTCATTTTGCAAATGAGAATGGATTGATCAAGGGAAGAAATCCGTATTGCTACTTTGAATCAAAACCGGACTTGAAGTTCAGTACGAAAGATATGGGCTTCGTTCTGGATAATGAAGAACTCATGCAAGTTGCAACAGAAGAATGCAAACCGTTACTGATGGAAATGGTTGGAAATACGGTTACATCGGATCATCTGATGAATCCGAAAGAATTGTTGAATCGTTTAGATGCATCTTACCAGATGAAAGATAGCGATAAAGATTCTGTCGTTGCTGCGATTGATAATGTACCGATTGCAGAGAATCGTATTATTACAACTCGAAACTATGAAAATCAGACAAAAGTCTTCAAAGGGATGCACCGCTATGGGAAGAAAGATAAACAGAATCCTCGGATTGAAAGATATCTGAAACTGAATGAAGAATCAGAAGCTTATAAGAAAGCATGCATTGAAGAGATGCATAGAATCTGATTTTTGAGAAGACCAATGGGTAAATGGAGTAATGAATCTTTATAATTGCAAAAATTATATTGCATTAGAATAAATATTTTTGCCGGGAAGGCTACTCCGGTGCAAAGACCATAACATGGTAATTTATGTGGATATTTATTCACATAATAAGTAGCAGTAAGCTATATTCTTACTCCATTTATCATTTCTTTTGGTATATGGAAGGAGGTATATAATATATGCCAGAGGTAGGATTACTTGAGTCGTATGATGGACCTTTGCTCTTAGGAA
>Ga0256407_10000901_pt1 | contig 66957 bp, 40 predicted proteins | sample RumenRJG_04DNA_FD_193489 | JGI IMG/M metagenome (GOLD analysis project Ga0256407, IMG submission 193489) | Bovine rumen microbial communities from Lethbridge, Alberta, Canada - RJG_04 | ecosystem: Host-associated > Mammals > Digestive system > Stomach > Rumen | place: Canada: Alberta... | reverse complement strand
TAAATTTTTTATATGATACATTAAATTTGTTGGGAGATATTTATCTTTTTTATATTCTGTTTTATTCATTTGATTTATTAAATCTTGGTTTTTTATTTTTTGAATGTATTCTGATTTTTTTTTTTTCAATTCTTTTTTTTTATTTTTGATATCATTATCTATATTATTTTCTATTATATTATAATCTAAAACAAGATTTTCTTTATTAATATTTAATTTTCTTGAAAATATTTCTTTTAATTCTTTTTTAGTTCTCCTTTTATATTGTTTTGGGAAATTTGTTCCTTTTTGTATTTTTTTTATATCATTATTTGTAGTTAAGATATAATTTCCTTTTTTATTTATTGTATTTTCATTTGAATAACTTCTTATTTTTTTTAATAATTGTTGTGGACTTTTATTTAATATTGGTATAGATAAATTTCCTGTCATTGGTCTATTAAATATGTGACTTGAAGTTTTATTCATTATAATATTTATATTAATTTTAAAAATATATATTTTTTTACTTTTGAATTAAAATAAAAAAGAAAATTTATATTTTAAAATAAATTTTTCAGATATTATTATAAATACAAAATTATAAAAAATATTTCCAAATAATTTAGATTATTTAATAAAATATTTAAACTAAATATTATTTGAAAAAAAACAACATAAAAAATTAAAAATATATTTATAATGGGAAATTGTTCTGGATTATGTCATAAAAATATAGAAACTTCAGCACAATCAGATTTATTTGTCCCTCAATTCGATATTAATTATGTAAGCGGATCAAAAAAAAAAGTATTAAAACTTCATTCATATAAAAATATAACTGATAATAATAACACAAAAAGAAATAAAACAAAAATGACAACAGAACAAATAATAAAAGCAAAAACAATAGGAGGAAAATTAAGTAAAACTTTAGAAATAAATGCAAATAAACAATTATTAAATGAAATAAATGGAATGAAACAAAAATTTTCTTTAGAAGATGATTCAATTATGGATATTCAACAAACAATAATGCCATATAAAAATATATCAATTAATTCAAAAGGTTCTATAATTTTACAAAAAAATAATAAAAATAATAATAATAATAATAATTCTCAAATTAATACAAAAAAAAATGTTATAGAAGTTAAAAAAAAAGATAGTTATTCTAAATTTAGAACATTACAAAAAAATGATACTTCAAAAATGGAAAGAATAGATTCAGTACAAAATTTTAATGTTAAATGCGAAATTAAAGATCAAGAATTATCAAGAGATGAAGAATTATCTTTAGCAAAAATATTTTTACATCATTATTTTTTTCATAGAATTGATAAAGATATTTTATCTTTTTTATTTAAAGAAATTAAAGTATTTCAAATAGAAGAAAATACAACAATTTTTTATGAAGGAGATGAGGGAAGTTGTTTATTTATTTTAAAACATGGAGAAGTAAAATTAACTTCTGAAAAAGGGAATAAAATATTAATAATTAAAGATGGTGCAATTTTTGGTGAATTAGCTTTATTAAAAGATAGAATTATTAGAACTTATACAGCAACAACTTTAACAAATATTTCTTTTTATTCAATTGATGAAATAACATTTTCTTTTTTTAAAGAAAAATTTTCAAAAATTAAAGAAAGTGAATTTGAATTATTTCAACATTTAGAAAAGAATATTAAAGAAAATTTAAATTTATTAACAATTAATATGAATGTTAAAAAAGGAAATGTTATTTCTCAATCAAATTGTTTATTTGAAATTATTAATGGGGAACTTTCAGTTTTTGATATTAGTAAAAATAAAGAAATTGATAAATATCAAAGTGGTGAAATTTGTGGTATTAAAAATTATTTTAATGAGTTTCAAAATAATAGTAATATTTATTATCAACTTATTAGAAATCAAAATCAATATAAAATTATTGCTAAAGAAGATACTATTTTTAATATATTTTATGTGAATGCTTTTATTGAAACTTTTGGTATTGAATTTAAATATAAAATACTTTTTTCATTTTTTAAACAAACTTTTTTAAAAGAAACATTTTTTAGTCATATTATTCCAAAAGAATGTATTAATTCAATTTATTCACAATTTACAATTGAAGAACATAAAAGAGGAGAATATCTTTCAAAAGATCATATAATAATTATAATATCAGGAATTGCAATTAAACATGTTTCAAAAACGAAAAGTTTAATTATGAAAAATAGAGATATTATAGGAAAAGCATTATTATTAGAAGAAAAAATTGATAATATTATTGTTAATACTAATCATTTATTTACTTTTGAATGTTCTTATAATAATTTTAGAGAATCTCTATTTATTAATAATTTATCTTTCAAAAAATGGATTGGAAAATTAAGAGATTTTTTTTTATTTCAAAATATTACTGAATATTGTTTATATGAAATAGCAAAATATTTAGATTTAAATATTTATCAAAAGAATGATAAAATCATTAAAATAGGAACAATAAATGAAAAAGTTTATTTTATTAGTACTGGAAGTGCTAAAATGATTATTGATGGAAAAACATATAAAGAATATCATAAAGGAAGTTCATTTGGTGAAGTTTTTGTATTAGATGAAAAAAAATCCAAAATAGAAATAAAATGTTCCCAAAATAATTCAAGATTTTATGAAATGAATAAAACTCATTTTTATTTATTAATGTCAAATCCATATTTAAATAAAAAAATAAAACAAAAATTATGTTTAGAAAACTCAGAAATAATACCAAAAGATTTATATCACATTCAAACAATATATAGAGGAAAAAATAGTATAATTTACTTAGTACATAATAAAATATATATTTATATTTTAAAAGCAATATTCATAGGAGAATTTAATTATTCAAATCATAATAAAATAATCCCAAGAATAATAAATGAAAAAAAAGCATCAAAAAGATTAGACAATAACTTCATTGTAAAATATGTTAATACATTAAAAAATAATTCCTGGTGTTGTTTTATTGAAGAATACATATCAGGAATATCATTAAGAGATTATATAGAAATGATAGAAAATTCAAATGATTTAACAACAATAAAATTTTTTAGTGGATTATTATTTTTAATATTAGATTCTTTAAAATCATTTGGAATAATACATAGAGATATAAAACCAGAAAATATTATAATAGAAGAAAAAGGTTATATTAAATTAATTGATTTTTCTTGTAGTAAAAGAATAAAAAAAAATTATACTAAAACAATAATTGGAACTCCTATGTATATAGCACCTGAAATTTTAAATGGAGAAAGTTATTCTTATTCATGTGATTATTGGAGTGTTGGTATTGTTTTATATTATCTTTTTTATGAGGAATATCCTTTTGGAAATAATACTAAAGAAATTGATAGTTTATATAAAGAAATTTTAAATAAAAATATTAAAATTCCTTTTAGTAAAGTTGATAATGGAATTTTTAGTAGTTTTTTAGAAAAATTATTAGTTAAAGATATTAATTTAAGATATTGTTCTTTTGATAAAATTTGTAATGATGAATTTTTTAAAGATATTAATTTTGAGGAATTAAAATTGAAAAAAATTAAACCTCCTTTTTTACCTAAAGTTGTTAAATGTAATAAAAGAAAAATGTTAATTAATTTGAATAATCCTTTTGTTGAATATATTGAAAAAGAAAAAATTGAATATAGTCAATTTTACATAGAAGAACAAGATAATTTTTCTATTGATAAAGATATTGTTTTGGAAAATGTTGATGAAAGTATATATAATAAAGGAAAAAAAAATTGGTTTGATGATTTTTAATTTTTTTAATATATATTTCTATTTTAAAGTATTTTATGTTTATTATATAATTAAATAAGTTTAAATTATATATAATATAATATTAAATTATCATTTTTCAACATTTATATTATGAAATATAAATTTTTTTTAAAATAATTTCAATATAATTAGATAAAATTTTGCATACATTAACACTTAAATATTAAGTTTTTATTTAATAATTATTCAAAATTTATTTTTTTATAGATAAGAAATATTTATAAGTTAAAAATTTTTTAAAAAAATAAATATTATAAAATTAATAAAAGTTTTTTAATAACAATAAAATTATTATTAAAATTCAATTCTATTTTTGATTTCAGTTTTTCTTTTCAAAATTGATTTAATTACAATTCTTATAGGTACAAATACCATTATTGCTATTATTAATGATAAAACAATATTAATACCAAATAAGGTAAGTGAAATAATAAAAATATTTTTATAAGTCATAAATATTTGAATTAAGTTTAAACTAAAAAAAAGATTAGGAATAAAATTCATTAAATTAAAGCAAATAAAAGAAATTCTACTAATACTAACAAATAATTCAGATTGTAAAAAATATAAAGGTAAATTTTTATTAAATAAATAACAACATATAAAAATTGAGAAAAATATTCCATTAAAAGCTGATTCATAAACATAAAAGAATTGTAAGACAGAATTAGATTCAATTGTTAATTTGAACATATTATTTCTATAATAAGGATAAATATATGATAATACAATAATTAAAAAGAGAGATAAAAGCATTAAAATATTTCTTATTGTTTGATTCATTGAATCAAAAAATTTCAATAATGTTAAATTATAATTAAAAGGAAGATAATCTGCATCTTTAATATTAATATAAATAGTTGAATTAATAAAATAGAAATACATTACACCAATATTGAAACCAATATAATATAAAGGAAAAAAAAAAGGTAAAAAAGAAATATTTTCTGTTGAACCAAAAATTTTTGAAATTGAATAATCTTTTCCTTTTTCAACATATTCTTTTTCTATTGAAAAAAAATAAAATAATATTATTAATATAAAATTTAGTATATAAACAACTAAATCAACTTTTTTATTCCTAATTTTAAATAATAATAATAAAATAATTAATAGATAACAAAAAGAAATAAACTCTGTTAATGAAAATAATATTATCCTATTACAAAAGGTATTATATCCATACTTTTTATTTATATATCCTATTAAAGGATTAACTATAAAATCAAATATATTTGAATCCGAAAAACATTTATTATTTTTATAATAACTTTCCATTTTATATTGAAATCTTAATGTTGGACTTATATAATTTCCATATTCTTTTGATAATTTTTCAAAGAAAAAGAAAATAAAAAAAAATGTAAAAATATATGGAATTGTATATAGAAAGAAAATGAAGATAGAAAAAGTTTTATTTTTAAATCTTTTTAAATATGACATTAATTTGAAACCACATAAAATTCCTGATAATATTTTATAATTTTCAAAAGCTAATATTGTTATTTTTATAAGAAAAAAATTGTTATTCATAATATTAATTAAAGTCATTCCAATTTTATTATTAATTATAAAATAATAAGAACATTGAGATATCATAATAAAAAATAGATTAATAAATAAAATAAAATTTAAAGGAATAATATCTTTCCCATAAAATAAATAATTATTTTTTTTTAATAACAAAGAAATATTTTCAAAAATACTTAAATTTTGAGTTAATACTTCACAAACACCTTTTTTTATATTATCATAATTTTCAATTAATTTATTATTGTCTTCTTCAATGATTTTATAGTCAAATTCATTTACATTTTTTTCACCTTGAATTAGCATTATATGAACTAAAGTAAAAAATATTCTAATTCCAATAATATAAATAAAAATTATTATTATTGACTCTAAATGTTCATTTTTCTTTATAATATTTGTATATTCATTTTTTGAACTCGTGTTAAAGTGATAATGATAAATTTTTAAATCTTTAAAACCAAAAAGTTTTTCAAAATTGTTATAAAACCTATTATTAATTGTTTTATTTAAAAATAAAAGAATTGCTTCACCACATTCATTTCTCCAACATAATTCTTTTGTATATATTTTATCTTCAATAAAATCTCTATAATCATTTCCATAAGGATACTCTTTTGATTTCTTATAATTTAAATCAACTGGTTCATTCATTACTAAAAAGAAATATGAATGATTAATATTATATAGACATTTATTTTCAAATCCAATATCTAAATCTATTATTCCACTTGTATAAATTGAATCAAATAATTTTCCTAATTTATCTTTTATGATAAATCCATTTTCTTTATATAGATTTTTAGTAAATCTAAAACAATCATTATATATTTCATTTGAAAAAAATTCTTCCATAACTTCTCTTAAATTTACATTTTTTGAAATCAATTGTATTATTCTATTAAAGAACATATTATAAGAAGCCTTATCGATAGCTGAATTAACAAAAGGAAATAAAAAAATTTGAATAAAAAAGAATATTACATTACAAATAAACATTATGAATTCAAAAAAAATAAAAAAAAATTTATTACAAAATAAAAAAATTAAAAAATAAAAAATTAAAAAAATGCCAAAATCAAAAAAATCATCAAAAAAATCCTCAAATTTCACTTCAGTAACATCAACAATATCAGGTTCATCCGAAATTTCTGATATAAAAATCCCAATAATAGACATGCAAAAAAATTTAAATAAAGAAGTAAAAATAGATTATGAAAAAGATAGAATAATAGAATTAGAAAAAAAGAAAAAAGAAGAAGAATTAAAAAAACAAAATTATTTAAACGAAATGTCAAAATTAGAAGAAGAATTAAAAAGAAATTTACCAACTCCAGGAAGAAAATATGAAGAAGGTGATTATTTAGTTCAATGTTGGAAATGTGAAACATTAAATTTAGTTCATCCAACATGGGAATGTATAGAATGTTCAAATTGTAGAACATTATGTCAAATACCTCAAAATTATAATATGGATAATTATATAAGTTTAAATAGAAATGATATAAATAAAGAAAAAGTTACTAAGAAAATTAATTGTATTTATACTTTATTATTATGTCCTAAATGTAAGAGAAATACAAAAGTTTCTGTTTTTAATGATAAATTTACATGTCCTGTTTGTTTAAATGAATATAATATTTTAAAACCTGATGTAAATCCAAATGAAAAATTTTGTGATTCTGTTGATCCACATAGTCATTATTATAAATTTAAATTTAAAAAAGAACCTGAGTATCCTCCTAAAAATTGTATTGGGATTAATGATTTATATTTTCCTGATCCTGTTTTATTTCATTCTAATTATCCTTATCCTATTAATCCTTATTCAAGATATGATATGCCTTATCAAGAAATTGAAAGTTTTAAAAGATTTACTAGGAAATATAATTTATTTAAACAATTACAAAATGATATTCCTGAAACTCAAATTCAAGGTACTGAAAATAGATTAAGTTTAATTAAAGGAATTAGAGAATTAGAAAATAAAATGGATAAAGCTCTTGAAAAAAAATATTATTATGGTCCTGTTGAAAGTTATAGTCTTACTCAAAGTCATTTGAAAAAAAAACCTTTGTCTAATAGTCAAAGTTATATTAATGATTATATTGATAAAAAAAGATTAGAAAAAAATCAATTAATTAAAAATATGTTTTTCATGAAAAAATAATATTTTATATATTTTTATATATATTAAAATTAAAAGTATTATATAAATAAATAGTGAACTAATTATTAATTTAAATGAATACTTCTACTGATAATTTTTTTAATTCAAAAATTAATATGATACATAAATTATATAAAATAAATCAATTAGAATTAGCTTTGAGATATAAAGAAATGGAATTAAAGAAAATTTCTGAGAAAGTTGGAAGAAGAAAATCAAAAAATCTTTTTTTAAAAGTAAGACATAAAGGACCTGCTTTAGATAGTGATATTGTTAATAGAGATAAAAATCTTAAGAAATTAAAAATTATAAATGAAGAAGAAGATAATAAAAATAAATTTGTTGAAAAAAAATTTTCAATTGAAGAAATTTGTAAAAGTTCTTCTGTATTTAGAGATTATATTGAAACTCAAAAAAGGAATAAAGAAAAAAATAAAATTTTAAAAACTGAAGATGATTTTTTAAATGCTGATTTTCAGAATTTTTTAAGTAAATTAAATAATGAATTTGATAAAAAAAATGAAAAGTTTTTTCATAGAAGTCAAATAGATGAAGAAATATTTAATGAACAAAATAGACAATTTAATAGTTATCATTCTGATAAATATATTTTTAATAAAGATTATAATAGAATAAATTTACATAAAATTAAACCAATAAAATTAATAAAACATAAACAACCTTCTATATTAAATACTTCTTTTGAAAAAAGAAAAAATTTAAAAAATCCAAATAAAAAAAATTCTTTTAGATTTAGTATTAATTCTATTTCTAAACAAGAATTAGAAATAAATAAAAAGGAAAATGAAATTCCAAATACAAAAAAAAGTGAAATTGAAATTGAAATTGAAAATAATAATTTAAATAATGAAAAAATAAATTCAAATAATACAGAGATTATAAATAATCAAAATAGATATTCAATTAGAACTATTGATTCATTAACTAAACGAAATTTAAATAAAAAAAAAGAAAGTTTTCATAAAAAAAATTTATCTGAATCTGATGGACATAAATATATTTCTTTAATTAATTTATTTGATAATGAGTCATCTCTTAAAAAAAATGATAGTATTAATAATATTTATAGTCATAGAAATTTTTCTATTAATAATAAAAGAATTAATTTATCTTCTCCTTTAATTAAAAAAAAAACTCAAATTCATATTCCTAAATCTATAAGAAAAGTAAGAAATTATTCAGAAGAAAAATTTATAATTGAAAAAAACAAACTTGAAAAATTAAAAAAAATCAATAAAATATATTTAAAAAAAATTCAAAAAGATAAAGAAGATAAAAATAGAAATGAATTAAATAGAGAATTAAATAAAGTTGATTTTGTTACAAATAATATTTTAAAAATGTTAGAAGAAACAACAAATTATTTTTCTGAAAAGGTAGATATATTAATTAATAGAAAAAAGCATTAAATTAAGTTATACAATTATAATCAGTTAATTTAATTTTTTTTGAGTTTTGTAAATGAATTTGAAAAAAATATAAAAATTTTAATAATCAAAAATTATAATATATAAATTTTATTGTTGATGATTTTTTTTAATTTGTTCTAATTGTTTATTTTTAAGTGCAATACTATATTTTTCCCAACTTGCTCCTCTATTTTTTTCTTCAACTGTTTTAATTAAATTTTTAATATTCATATCTTGAAAACTATTTTTCTTATCTTTAAATTTAATAATTTCTCTCATTGTAAATTTATTATCTGTTTTTTCTTTAATTTTCTTTTTTAAAAATACAATTTCATCTTGTGATTCTTTAATAATTTTTTTCAATCTATCAATATCAAAATATAATTTATGATTTTCTTTTTTTAAATTAACATTTTCTTCATTTTTTTCATCATTAAGTATTTTTCCTAATTTTTTATTATTTTCAACAATTTTTTCATTTTCTCCAATTAATTCATAAAATTGATTTTCAAGAAATGTAATAGTACTTTCATAACTAATATGATTTTTTTTCTTTTCTTCTAATTTTGTATCTAAATCTTCCTTAATTGTATTATATTTTTCAATATTATTTTTTTTTATTTCATTTAATCTAATTATTTCTTTTTTTGCATTTGATAAAGCAATTGTTAAATTTGAAACATCATTTTCTAAATTTTGTTTTTGTGCTAAAAGTAATGTTTTATCTTTTGATTTTTGATTTAATAAATCTTCATATTCTTTTTTTATTTTTTCAGAATTGATATAAACTTGTTCTTTTTGATAATAAACTTTTAATGCACTTTCTAATTTTTTTTCTAAAATTTTACATCTTTGATTTAATTCATCTATTAATCTTCTATCTATTATACTATATTCTTTTTCTTGTTCTAATAATAATGTTTCTTCTAAATTATTTTTTGATATTTCTTTTTCTAATTCTTGAATTGGAGTTTTTGATTTTAATTTATTTTCATTTAATATTTCTTTGTTATTATCTTCTTTTTTTTTGGGTGGAGGGTCTTTTTTATATTGATATGGTATTGACTCACCATTTACTTTTATATTATCTAATTTATTTATTATATCATCTTCTATTTGATTTGTTATTTCATTTTCTGTTATTCCATAATTTTTAAAACTTTTCGGATATTGTCCTTGATTATTAATTATATCATTTCCTATTGATTGAAATGAACTTTTCATTTACAAAAAAAAATTAGTTATTTTTGTTTTTTGTTTAATTTAAAAAACAAAACTCAATTATTATTATTATAAAAATTATAAAAAACAATAAAAAAAAAAATTAAAAAACCCCAAAAAAAATTCTTTAAAATAAATTATAAAATAATATATTTAAAAAATAAATTTAAACCACAAACGAAGTAAAAAAAAACTTATTTCATAACCAACTCAGTTAAAATCTTCTTATACTTACTTGAAGTATCAGATCTAATATCACCAAGCATATCTCTATTATATAATCTATAATAAGCAGTTTTAATTTGATCCATATCAATTTCAGCTCTAGAAACAATAATCCTAATTAATTGTGCATCCTTAGTTCCTGCACCAGAAACACTTTCATGAATTTTAGTGGCGAAAAATTCAGGAGCATTAATAACAGCATAAAAAATAGCTTTAAGTAATTCTCTAACATTCCCAGAAAATTCTTTTTCAATAGTTTGATATAAACTCATACCAGTCATTTGTTGATAATAATTTGCAATAGTTCCTAATTCCATAGAAGATTTCTGTGCGAAAATTCTAGTAAAAACTCCTTCATCAGTTCCCCATCTTCCTTGCCCTGCTTGATATAATTGTTGAGCTTCATTTTGACATAAATTTTGATCTACCATGAATGAATTGTCATGACGTTGACATTGTAATATTGCTACTAAGATTTTACGAAAATGTCCTGATGTTTCACTTTCAACTTTTGATACTAAGTCCTTTTGATATAATTGCATAAAGGCATTTTTTATGTTTTGGAGTTCATATGCTGAACGAGTTCCTATTATTTCTATTAAGACTTCGTTGTCTGTTCCTATTCCATGCATTGCTTTATATAAACATTTTGCATCAAATTCTGCTGGTGTGTCAAATAATGCTAGAACTGTGTCTTCTAATTTACCACTTAATTCTGATTTGAAGTCTTTTATTAAATCACGACCTAATGTTGAGGAATATTGTAATTTTATTTGTAATCTTTCTTGCCAAGATCTATGAGAAATTATATTAATTATTGTATTTTCATCAGTACCTAAACCTTTCATAGCTTTTCTAAGCATTTGAACATCATTTTGTATATTAGCACCAGTCATCATACCCATACCTTGTCCCATCATACCTTGTCCCATCATTCCTTGATTCATCATTCCTTGATTCATCATTCCTTGATTCATCATTCCTTGATTCATCATACCTTGATTCATCATACCTTGTCCCATCATTCCTTGATTCATCATACCTTGATTCATCATACCTTGTTGTGGATATCCTCCAACACCCATCATTCCTTGTTGTTGAGGATATCCTCCAACACCCGTCATTCCTTGTTGTTGAGGGTAACCACCTACACCCATCATTCCTTGTTGTTGTGGGTAACCACCTACACCCATCATTCCTGGTTGTTGAGGGTATCCTCCAACACCCATCATTCCTTGTTGTTGAGGGTAACCACCTACACCCATTCCTTGTTGAGGATAACCTCCCACATTATAATTACCTGGGTTCATTTATTTATTTTTTTATTATTTATGATAACTTAAATAATTATGAATTTAATTTGTTATTTTTTATTTTTAATATTTATAAATTGTATTATATTTTATTTATTATTATTTTATTTATTTATTTCCAAATTTTATTGCTTTTATTTTACCTCCACTTATTGGTTTTAATCCACTTTTATTACGATTTTCTTCGAATTTTTTTCTTTTTTCTTCTCTTTCTTTTTGTTCCTCTTCTTCTTTTTTTTTCTTATCTTCTTCTTCTTTTTTTCTCTTTTCTTCTTGTTGTTTTAATAAATTTTTTTGTTTTTCAATTAAAATTTCAATTTCTTTTTTAATATTTTCATCAATAATTTCTTTAAATTCATCATTATTAAAATCTTCTAAATCACGATTAAATAATTTAAAAATAAAAATAGATAATTGTTGTTGATTAAATGATTCATTATGATCACATAATGTTAAAATTATAATTTTAATAAATTCTCTTCTTTTTTCATTTTCATTACATTTTACTATGAATGTTAAAATTATATTTTGCATTTCGTCTGTAAAATATGGAATTAAAAATCCATTTTCTATAATGATAAAAATATATTCTTGAATGAAATCTTGTATTCTATTATCAAAATTTTGTGATAAAGCAATTAATGTTGATTTGTTCATTATTGAAAATAATTTTTGATTTTCTAAAAATGATTTTAATATTTCTTCATAAAATATTGATTTTATTTCTTCTAATAATTCTTCATTTTGAGTTTTGGAAATATATTGTAATATCATATAATATAAAATGAAAAATTTATCAAATACTTCATAAATTTGATTTAATGTGTTTTTTATTTCTGAAATAAATATTGTTAAAATTTCTTTTGATGGAATTATTAACATTATGTTAAAAATTTTCCCAGCACAAATTTTAGCAGTTTGAGAAGAATAATTTTTAAAACAATTAAATAAGAAAATTAAATTATTATAAATATATTCTTCAATACCTTCATTATCTTTTATCTCATCATAATATTTGCAAATTAATTCAAGAATATAACCATTAATTTCAATAAATGATAAATTATCATTTTTAGTAAAATTAGTTTTGTTCCAATAATAATATTCAATTTTAGAAATATTTTCAATTATATAAATTTTATCTTCTTTATTTAAATCTTTTTCAATTTTTGATGAATATTTACTTAAAATACAACTTAAAATCATTAAAACTTGAAGATTCATTTCAACAATTCCAAATTCAATTAAATAAATACATAATTTAATAATTTCCAAAATTAAAATTTTACTCATATCAAATATTTGATTAGAATTATTTAACATTTTAATAAAAGAATCAACTAATTCACACATCATAACACTATTTAAACTTAAATCAATTTTTTCTTTTTCAGTAATTTCTTCATTATTATTTGATATTTTCTTAACAGAATAATGATTAATATAATAAAAAATTAAATTAATTAATCTAGTAATTTGTTCTTCATTAATATGAATTCCTTTTAATTTAGGATCATTAAATAACATTGATAAAATTTTAATATAAATTTGACCATATTTAAATATTTTAGTTTCACTAAAAGCAATTCTATTTCCATGAAATAAAAATGCATATTTTTTACTTTTTCTAGCAGTAGTTTGATCATAAGTTAAAACAATAAAGAAATCATCTAACATTTTAATAATATCATCAAAGAATATTTTAATATTTTCATCAAAAAATTCATTTATACTTTTCCTATAATCACCAGTAATATTTTTAGCATAAATTTTAATTTGTCCTACTCTAGAATTAATAGGATCATAACAATTAATAATATTAGTATCACTACTTTTAGAAGATAAATAAAGTTTACAAAAAAAAGTTAATTTTTTACATATTAAAATATGATCTGCCTTTTCACTAAATGAAGTGGAACTATTTGCTCCACCTGAAGTAATAGAAAATTCATTTTTTTTTAAATCTTTCAAATCAACCATATTATTTACTTTTTTAATATAAACAGAATCTGTACTAATAGGAATAGTTATAAACATATAAATTAATTTTAATCCTTTATAAACACTTTTAATAGAAATATTATTTGTAAATATAATTCTAATACAACTTTGAATTTGAACTTCATATTGTTGAATTAATAATGAATTATCTTCTGTTCTTGGATCAATTATATTTGAAAATTTTTGAATTATTTCATCAAGTAATTCAATTCCTAAAATTTTTATTTCCCAACTTTCTTCACATGTTACTAAAACCATACTTGTACTCATTAAATAATTTAATACTTCTATTATTGCATTACTATGTGTTACTAATATTTTATCTAAAGATTCAATTAAACAATTTTGAATTATTTTTATTAGAAATTTTTTTAAATGTAAATGCATATAAAAATCTAATTTTCTTATTGTTATTAATGTTTGGTTTTTTTGAGATGAAAGAGAATTGTCTTCACTTTTTAATGAATCCATTCTCATTTCTTTTTTTGTTTCTTGGGAATATAAAAGAAGTTGATTTTGAACTAATTCTTTTATCATATTTAATAAAAGTAATACACTTAAATAATTTTTTTCTAAGAATATTCTAATTAAAAATTTTGCTAATTTAATTAAATGATAATCTTTATATAAAACATCAAAATTATGATGAGAAAAATTATCAAAATCAATATATGAGGATATTGCATGTAAATTTTCATCATAAGAATTTTTATCATATATTAAAACATTTGAAGGTATATGTCTAAAATTTCTTGTAAATATTATATAATTGAAATAGAAACTTCTGTTTTTGTTATATAAATTATTTATGTAATTTACTAAGTATTCCATTCTAGATTTTAAATTAAATTTTTTATTTATGTTTGTATCTCCTATTAGAATGTTTATTAATATTTCAAATGATATTTTTTGTTCATAGAAATTTTCTTTTGTTTCAAATAAAAATGAAATGAAATTTTCAGATAATATTAAATCCTTTAATTTTGGATTACATTTCATTAATGTTTTAACAAAATATAAAAAATTTTTTTGGATTTTTTGAGAACGATATTTTTCATCTCTTAAATATTTATATAAGATAATTTTCATTAATTCTTCTTCATTTTTTTTAATATTTTCATTTAACTCAGCCAAAACAATTAAAAATCTAATTTCTGCCAAAGAACTAATTTCAAACAAATCTTTAAAAAAATATGAATTTGACATATTTAAAAATAAACAATTACTTTTATAATTTTGTAAAAGCATCCTTGCAAATTGTAATTCTCCATTTTTTAACAATCTATCAATAATAATATAAATAGATTGAGTAACAAAAGGATTAGAAAAATATTCTTCAGCATTATTATAATAAGAAATAAGAAAATTAATATATTGATCTAAACATTTTTTAATTTCTTTAAAAGAAACATTTCTAAAAATATTAGCAATCATATATAAAATATCAATATAATCATTAGTAGTAACAGTTGTTTCATTAGTTAATAAAATATTACTTTGTTCTAAATAATAAATTAAACTTCCTTTTATATCAGAAGATGATTGAATTAAATAACTATGTCCTTCACTTGCCAATAATCTTAATAAACCATCATCTTTTACTTTATAACAGAAATCAAATATCATTTTTACATTTGCAAATGTACCTTCATCATTTATTATTAATATATTTCTCTTACAAGAATTTTTTATTGTTAAATACATTCCTAATGCTATATTTACTATTTTATTATAATTTCCTATATCATTTTTTGATAAATTTCCCTTTTTTATTACATCTGTTATATTCATTAAGAAATGTTGAAATATTGCTATTCTGTTTTTCATATTTAAATTTTTATTTAACATTATTTCTACAAATAATTTAATTGCGCTTAATACAAATTGAAAATTTTTAGAAAGTAAATTTTGTAATTTAAAATTAAATTTTTCAACTACAAAATTATCAACAATAAACTCAGATTCTTTTTCATTTTTATCTAAATCTAAATTTTTATTACACATAAAATTATCTAATTGATTTAAACAACTATAAATATGTTCATAATTAGTATCAGTAAAAGTATTACAAATAATTTCATCAGTTAAAGGATATAATAAACTATTAAATTTATTATTATATAATTCAATAGGAATACTAAAAAAAACATCATACAAAAACATTTTAGCTTCTTGATAAGCTAATCTAAAATGTTCATTATAAAAATTAATAGCAGTTTTTTTATTATAAGGTAAGAAAAACTTTAATAAATTAGGAAGAATTTCTTTAATATTTTCACTAAAAATTTGAGTATTCATAAAATTATCACCAACAGTTAAAATAAATTTTCTTAATGAAGCCAAAGCAGCTTTTTTAACAAAAAATTCATTAGTTAATGCATCTTTATATTCATTTCTCCTAATATCAAATTCACTAATTTCACAAGTTAAATCATTAAAAATATATTTCCATAAAAAAAAAAATGATTGTGCATTAGAACATAACCAAGTACGATCCATAGAACATAAACCTTGAATAATAATCCAACCACTTTCTTTATAAGCATGTAAATCAACAGAAGTATAATTATTTGCAATTTCTAAAATACTTCTATATTTAGGATTATCTGATTCATTAACTAAATTACCTAAAATTATATTTTTTGCTCTTCCTAAAGCATTTAATGCAGTATCAACTGGTAATCCATGTGATTTATGTGAAAACATTGTTAAAATTAATGCTAAACAATTACAAATATCTTTTAATAAATCAATATTTGTTTTAATAATTATACTATATTTATATTCTGGATTATCTTTATTTATAAAATATAATGATGTATTTCTTAATGATACTACTTCTGAATGTGCTACACTTGACATATTTAAAACTAATGTTAAAATACTTATTCTATATGATGGGAGGAAATATGCTAAATTTGCTAAGAAACGTGATATTAATATTCTAAAACTTCTAATTGATGATGTTACATATACTGATATATTTTGTGGTAAGTCTTGAAATGATTTATATGATAATTCAAATATATCGTAGTTATTTTCACTAAATTCTATTAGAGATATTAATAATGCGTTTACTTGTTGAATTGTAAATTTTCTTTCTTTTTTTCCCTTTTCTGATGATTTTGATTGGTTTTCTTTTATTAATGAAGAATTTTCTAATTTATCTAAATAATATTGTGATTCATTTAATCTTTTAAATAAATGTTGTAATAAATGCTTTCTATATGAAATATTATATATAACTCGAATAAATGTTCTATATAATTTTTCAATTGATTTATTTAATTCTAAATTTATTTTATTATTTGTAATTTCTTCTTTTTCTTTTTTAACATTAACAATATTTAATCCTCCAGATGAATTAACCTCAAGAGGAAAATCAGTTAAAATTAAATCATAAATTTTAGGAATGAGTGATTCACTTGAATTAATAAATTCTTTATTCATAATAAATAATTGATTAATAATTTCTAAATAACATATTTTAACTCTATCACTAACTTGTATTTTATAAGTAAAAAAAGTACCAACAAATAATAAAACTTCTAAAAAATTTTTTAATTGTTCACCAGGACTTTTTCTAATAATTTTTTGTTTAACAATAGTAACATCAAATACTTTTTCAGTATGTAAAGAAATAAAAATTTTAATTGCCAAATTCCTAATTTTAGCATCATCATTCTCAAAACAATTTTTAATAATTTCCATAATATATTCATAATTTTTTTCAATAGTTTGTGGATTTAAATAAAAAATCAAAGCATATAAACATTTTAAAATATCTTTTTTTTCCTCACAATATTTTTCTTGTTTAAAAAGCATTTTAAGAACATCAGGAATGATATTAACAAAAAAAGGTAATTTTAGCATTAATAACCTAGAAATTAGACCCAAAGATCGATTTTTATTTAAATTATCAGAAGTATTTCTAATATACTTTAATAAAGTTTTAATTAATTCAACCATATTAGGAGTTTTATATTCACATTTAGTACAAACTTTCCCTAAAAGCCAAAGTATAGTTCCTTTAATATTTGAAGGAGTTTTCGAATGTAAAACTAAAGAATATTTATTTATAAAATCTGCAACGTGAGAACTGTGACCTGCATCAAATATATATTTGTATATGTAATATATGTATCTTACTATTATGTCATTTGTTGCTCGTGATTGAATTACTAAGTCGTATAAAGCATTTTCAAATGATTGTTGTATTTGAGTTAAGGGTTTTTTATCCATTTGTTTTAAATTTGTTAATATATCATTTAGAACTGTTAAAAGCTTATGCTGGTTTCCACTGTCGTTTGGGTCTTTTGAAAGTTTTTCTAGGATTTTTAAATAATTTTCCATTTAATAAATAATTTTTTTTTTTAATTTTATTTTTGAAATTTTTTAAATGATAGAAAAAAATATAATGAAAATAAAATCATAAAATATATATTAATAATAATAATAATATGATAACTCATAATAAAATTTAATTAACCACATTTTTTTACTTAATAAGAAAAATAAAATATATATCATATATAAATGTCTAATTTGAAAAGCATATCTCAATTCATATCATTAGAACAAAAAGTAGAATTATCTAATCACATATATATATCGAAAAATACAGTTTTCATATTAAATATACCTGATGAATTATTTTCAAAAGATCTTTTATATCAAAAAAAATATTTAGGACAATATGGACATATTAATCAAATGATATTAGATAAAAAAAAAGAAAAAAGTTTAATTGTAAGATTTGATACATTTAATCAAGCTGCTTTGGCAATTTTATCACTTGAAAATTTTAAAGTTAATAAAGAATATAAAATTAAAACTATGTATCTTATTACTAAATATTGTCATTATTTTTTAAATAATAAAAAATGTCCTAATTATAATTGTCATTATCTTCATAATATTTCATTTAATGAATTTCATTATCATAGAATTAAAAATTATAAAAATTTTAATAGTTTTCAATTCGCTTTGGATATTTTAGATATTCCAAAAAATGTTTTTGAAACTATTAAAGAGAAATTAATTGGAAATAATTATTATGAAAAACAAAAGAAATTTCCAAAATTGACTATTAAAAAATTAAAAAATAATGAATATTATATTCAAAAATTTTTATTAAATAATAATTGTAATAATCAAACACAAAATATAAAAAATAAAATTAATAATTCAAATGAATTATTTAAATTATCATCTGAAGATGATTCTGCAAATACTAATGATTCATCAAATAATAACAATTATTTAATAAAAAGAAAAATAAGGAGAAAAAAATCAAGATTTGAATTTGTTAAAAATGATAATGAAAATTGTATTTCTTCGGTTGTGATTCCAGAAATTGTACTGGATTTCTTAGATAAATCTACTAATTTATTAATAAATAAATATGAAAATTATACAGAAATAAATTTAATTAATTTTAATGATAATTGGTCAAATATATTATTTGATAAAAATATATGTAAAGAATATTTAAATAATTTGGGTTATAAAAATAATTAAGTAAAAAGTGTAAAAATTTATGTAATTAAAAAATAAAGTCAAAAGATAAAATTAATAATCTTATTAGCTCTTTAATATAAATCTTTTTTAGCTGTTTTAGAATAATTATTACCTATATATATTAAATTATGATATAGTTATTTATTATTAAAATATTAAAATTTAATAACAATATATAATTAATCTTTTAATTTTTAATTAATAATGTGAATTAAATAAATTTAATGGGAGAATATTCTTGTAAATGTTTAAAATATAATCCAAAAGATCATCAAGAAGCAAATTTAGAAAATAATAATAATTATATTAATACTTATTCTTATAGAAATGAAAAAACTATTAATAATACATTAGATATGAGTAATAGTTATTCAGACACAAATGACAGAACTTTTTTTAATGGAATACAAAAAATCGGAGAAATAACAAAAAATCCTTTTTATGAAATAATAAATCCTTCAATTTTAAATTTAAAAAACTCATTACCTCCATTAAAATTAAATTCCAAAATCAATTTAATAAATTTTTCTTCAAATAACAAAAAATTTCTAAAATCATCAATTAAATTATTTAATGAAGATTTATTTTATCAAGGTGAATGGTCAAAAAATTACAAAATGAATGGACAAGGATTAATGTATATAATTCAAAGAGAAATATTATTTGAAGGTTTATTTCAAAATAATACATTTATATATGGTAGAATATATTATCCAGATTTAACATATTATGAAGGTGATGTAATTAATAGTAGAAAAAATGGATATGGAAAAATAGTATTTAATGATGGTTGTATTTTTCAAGGAAATTTTAAAGATGATTTATTTGATGGAGAAGGTGAAATTAATTGGAATAATGGAAGTTATTATAAAGGTGGTTTTAGTTATGGTAAATTTAATGGTAAAGGAAAATTAAAATTTGGTAATGGAAATTCATATGAAGGTGATTTTAAAAATAATAATTTTGAAGGTAATGGAATTTTTAAATGGAAAGATAATAAAAAATATATTGGGAAATATCATAATAATAAAAAAAATGGAAAAGGAATTTTTTATTCTGATAAAGAAAATGTTATTATTGAAGGAAATTGGGTTAATGGAAATATAAATGGTAATAGTAAAATTGAATATTTTAATAAAATTTATCATACTGAATGGATTGATGGTAATTTAATGAAAATATTAAAAGTTGCTACTAATGGTAAATTAATTAATATGGAAGATGAAGATTTAACTAAAATACCACAAATTTCTTTTGAAAAAGAAGATTTTTTCCCTGAAAATTTTTCACATTTAAGTGGGAAATTTTAATATCTTTTTAATATTTTTTTATGTTTGGTTTTTTTTGAGTATTTTGTGTTTTTTATTATTTATTTATTGATATTATTTTTCAAATATTATTTTTTATTTTCGTAAATATGGTTTATATATTATATATATAAATATAAAAATATTTTATTTTTCCATCATATCAAAATAATGTTTTGATTCTATATTTATAAATTAAAATATTTAATTAGGAACAGCATTTTTTCTTTTTATCATCATCTTTTTTATTATTTTTATTATCACTATTTAAAATTACATTAGCTATATTATTATCATTACCATTATTAATATTATTTTGTTTTTTATCTTGACAATCAATAATTTCCTGTACTAAAAATCGAATACTTTCACTAACACCTTTTCCAGTTTTAGCTGAAGTTTCAAAATATTTATATCCATTATCTTCAGCATATTTTTGAGCATCTTCTAATGAAACTTCTCTTTCTAAATCAACTTTATTTCCAATAATAATAATTTTAATTGAATCATTTTCTCCTAAATTAGTATGAATTGATTGAATCCAATACTTTAAATTTTCAAATGTATCAACATTACTAACATCGTATGTTATAATTATACCATGTGCACTTTTAAAAAATCCTTGTGTTAATGCTCTATATCTTTCTTGTCCTGCTGTATCCCAAATTTTTATTCTTACTTTTTTATTATTAAATACTTCATCTTTTGAAAAAAAATCTAAACCTACTGTATTTAAGTAATTTGTTGAAAATTTATCATCTGTGAATCTTGTTAAAATTGATGTTTTTCCTACTGTTGCATCACCTATTATTAATAATTGACATTTTTCATCATAATTCATTATATTTTATTTAATTTTTTAATTTTTAAAATTTTTTTTTTCAATAATTTTATAAATTTTATATATTAAAAAAATAGATATTTAAAAAAAAAAAATAAAGTATTTTTAAAAGAATAGAAAATAAAAAATTTTAAATTTAATTAAAATTTAATGTAATAATAGTTTCTCAATATTCAAAAATTTCATAAAATAAAATAAAAAATCTTAAAAAACAAAATTAACAGCAGCAGCATAAGAAACAGATGATCCACTTTTACTAACAACCTTATCTGATTGACTATATCCAGCACATTCAAAATTAATTTTCTTTTCACTAAATTTTTTTTTATAATCTTCAATAATACTTAAAACAACAATAATAGGATTTCTCCCACAAATAGTATTTCTATATTTCTTAAAATATTCAGCCAATTCTTTAGAATTCATTTTAGAAATAATATCTAAAGCCATTCTATCTAAATTTTCAGTAGATTTCCAAATATCACCAAAAGATTCATCATAATAAGTAAAACCAAATCTCCTTCCCCAATGACAAAAATCAGAACTTATTACAAATAAAGTTTTTGGATCTTCATATAAATCAAATAAAACTTTTCCTATTTTTTTATTATTTTCATAATCATTTTGTCCTACTACAATTGGTAATAAATTAAAATCTTTTTGTCCAAAAATATATTTTAAAAATGGCATTTCCATTTCAATTGAATGTTCATTTAAATCAACACTTTCACTTAATTTAAAAAATAAATTATCTTTTATTAATTTTTCAGTTGTTAAAGTATCAATTTTAACATTACCAAATGGAGTTTCGAAATTTTCAAAAGATGATAAACCACAACCTTGAAAATATTCATGATGAGAAGGACCTAAGACAACTACTCTATCATAATTATCTGGGTTAATATTAATGAAAGCTTTTGCTGCTGTTTCTGCACAGAATCTATATCCAGCATGAGGGACTATTATACTTTTTAAATTGTTGTATTTTTCATATTTTTCTGCTGATGATAAGTAATTGTTTATTTGAGTTCCTAAATATTTTGGATCGTCTGAATACCAACTTCCACCGTGATATGCTATACGTAGGGAAGAATCCATTTTTTTTTTTTTACTATTTTATATGTTTTATATTTTTTTTTTGGATTTTTTTTAATTATTTTTTTTTAGTTGTTTTTAGATTTTTTTTATAAATGTCTAAAGTTAATGAAGGAAAGGATAAGAAGAAAAGAAGTGAATTTATTCAACAATTTCATAATAAACAAAAATTAGATAATATTATTAGTAATAATGATAAAAAAGATAAAGATAGATGGAATATATTATATAATCAAAGTAAAATGAAAAAAGCTAAAGAGGAGAAATATAGAGATGAAATGATAAAAAATAGAAATAAAACTGAATTTAGTGAATGTACATTTGCTCCTCAAAAATTCAATAATTACAAAATGAAAAATCTAACAGAAGAAGATAATGAAGAAAACAATAAAGAAGTAGATGAGAATTTAGATAAAAATTTACAATCATTTATGAAAAGACAAAATAAATGGTTACAAAAAAGAGCATTAGAATTAGAAGGAATAAAAGAGAAAAAAAATAATAAAGATGTAGAAGAATGTTTATTTAGACCAATAATGGTAAAAATATAATTTTATAATATACCCTTTAAAAAAAATATAAAATAGAGTGAAAAAGTAATTGATAAAGAAGTTTTAAATGATAAAACAGCAGAAATTATTGAAGATCCTGAATCATATAATCAATATATTAAAAGATTAGGTGAAATTAGAGAAAAAAAAACACAAAAAGAAAATGAAGAAAAAAAAATTCCTGGAAGTGGATTTTTATGGAATAATAAACCTAAAAATTATAATTATGATTATGATTATACTAAACATGAAAAAGCTGATAAAATTATTAATAGACCTAAATCAATGAGACAAAGTAATTATCCAAATTTAATTAAAGGGAAAAATAATAAAAATAAAAAAGATAATTTTGATAAAATTTATAAAGATTTATATATGAGTCAAACTAAAAAAGATAATTTTGCTAAATTTGATTTAAATACTGAAAATCAACATTTAATTAAAATAGATAAACCAATTGAATTTGGACAAGCACTTGACTTATTTCATAGAGAACTTCATTCTTTTGATTTAATGGATGATTAAATAAAATATTTTTTTTCATAATAATAATATTATTTTTATTTAATTTTTGGTAGAAATAATAAATAATATATATTTTTTTCTAAAAAAAGATTGATAATTTTTAATTTTAAATTTTAAAATTATTGATTAATATTTTTAATATTCATTTATTTAATAATATTTGTAATTCCTCATTAGTCTAGGGGTTAGGATATCTCGCTTTCACCGAGAAGACCCGAGTTCAAGTCTCGGATGGGGAAATTTTTTTATTTTATTTCAATATTTTTAATATTGAAAATATTAATATTTGTAAAATATATTTATATAAAATAAATTTAAAGTATTAATATATTGTATTATAATTTTTTTATATATTTATATCATATATTTTTATCTTTTAAATTATTTTTTTCTTTTTATGTATTATAATTAATTATCAATTTTTATATTTTTTTAGTTTTTTATTTAAACATTAATTAATTTTTAAAAATAAAAAAATTAGAAAATAATGAAAACTTTTCTAAATATATCAAAGAAGGATAATAGTATAATAAAAATAATAAATAATCAAAATAATTTATCAATAATCAAAAATGTTAATCAAAATAAAAAAAATCCTCGTACAAAAGAAAAAGAGTTAAGTCGTGAATTTGGAAAAGAATTAACTAATTATTCAAATTTAACGAAATGTTCAAAATTAAAAGGAAGAAATTATAACAAACATTCTTCAGATATTTTATCTTCAAAATTATCAAAAAATTCAATAAATTTGACTCACAATTCCATTATAACTAAAGTAAATAAAATAACTGTTAAAAAAGGATTTAAATTCACTAAACTTGAAAAAAAATTAAAACCTTTTTCATGTATACCTAATGAAAAACAAATAGTAATAAAAAGAATCATAACAGTTAATCCAAAAACAAGTAGTGATTTAATGGATATTGATATAGAAGAAAAATCTATTAAAACAATAAGAGAAAATCAAATTATAAAATTAGATAATAAAAAAGAAATTAAAAAGGAAAAAGATAATGAAAAAGAAATTGAGAAAGAAATAGAAATAGAAAAAGAAAAAGAAATTGAAAAGAAAAAGGAAATAACAATAGAAAATAAAAATATAAATATTAATCCTCAATTAGTAGAAGAATATTTAGATGATATATATGAACATTTAAAATCAATAGAAACTAATAATTTACCAAAAGAAAATTATATGGAATCAATTCAAAATGATATAACAGAAAGAATGAGATTAATTTTATTAGATTGGTTAATTGATGTACATTTAAAATTTAAATTATTACCAGAAACTCTTTTTTTAACAATAAATATAATTGATAGATATTTAAGTATAAGAGATATTAATAGAAAATATTTACAGTTATTAGGAATTTGTTCAATGTTTATTGCATGTAAATATGAAGAAATTTATTGGCCTGAAATTAAAAGTTTTATTTATATGACTGATAATGCTTATGAAAAGAATCAAATGATTAATATGGAAAATGATATTTTAAAAGTTTTAGAATTTAATATTGTTATTCCTTCATCTCTTAGATTTTTAGAAATTTATAAACAATATTTAAAATTTGATAATAAATTTTTTTTTCTTTGTAGATATTTAATTGAAGTTGCTTTAATTGATTATAAATTAATTAAATATAAACCTAGTTTTATAGCATCTAGTGCAGTTTTTATTGGTTTAAAAATGTATAAAAAAGATAATATTTCATGTTCTTTTGATGAAAATCTTTTATGGGAAATTACAAATTTAAAATTTGAAGATATCAAAGATTGTATAATTAAATTAATTTATTCTGTAGAAAAAATGGAAAAAGGAAAATTTTTAGCTTTAAAAAGGAAATTTTCAAATGAAAATTATTTTTGTATTTCTAAAAACAATTTAAAATTTAATGAGAATTTTTTATTATAAGTAATATTTAAATTTTTTAAATATATATTAAAATATAAAATAATAGAATAAAAATGAATATCTTATTTTGTTTTTTTTTTATTTCAATATTCCAATTAAGTTATCAAGATAATTTTTTAATTAAACCAAATGAAAAATATAAATATATAGAAGCAAATAAAGTTCAATTATCCACATTTTATTTTGAAATCAATAATATACCAATAAACGAAGAAGGAATTATTACATTTTATTCTGATTTTAATATTAAATTAAATTTCAATTGTATATTTAGGGATTATCCTCCAGAAAATAATTTTGCAGCTACTGAAAGATGTAAATTTAATGTTTTAGAAACTGAATTTAAAAACTATTATCAAATTCCTTTTGTTAAAAAAGAAAATCATAAATATTTCATTTTGACTGTAAATAAAGATAATGAAATATCTATTAATCAAAATACATTTAAAATTTTATATAGTATTCCAATTTTACAACCTGAAATTGAATATTTAAGTTCAAAAAAAGAAAAAATTAATTTATTTGAATATGAACCTATATATTATAAATATAAATTAACTAAAAATGATGATAAAGGATTAACATATTTATTTTATACAGATTCAAATTATATGACTTTATATCATGGTAATATTTTAGATGTGTGGAATAAGGAAAATTTACAATATACAAGAGAATATATTGGAATATTTAAAATGGATAAATATAGTCGTGATTATTCAAAAATTGTATTAGTTAAATTTTTTTCAAATATAACAACTAAAATTAATTATGGAACAACAAACCAAGATTTTGAATCACAATATTTTATAAATTTAAGTAAAAGACCATCAGATATAACTTATGCTTATCAAATAATTAATCCATTTCATCCTTTTTATCTTGTTGGAATATATAATTATGATTCAACTGATTTAATTTATATTGAACAAGTTGTTGGTGAATTTAATGCTTATTATACTAATGAATTTAATTTTGATAATATATTCCCAAATGAATATTATGGAGAAAAATTAAATAGTAAATATATAATGGCTTATACTAATAGAGATATTATTACTGTTCAATGTAAAAGTGTTTGTTTTTTTAATATTCATTTTGTTTCTCAAAAAAATTTAAAAGCAGAATCAATTACAGGAAAAATAAATTATTATGCTATTATTTCAAATGAAAAATCAAAAAATTATAATTTTTATAATATTGAAGAATTTGAAAGTATTAATTTCAGAACTTCATCTAAAGCATCAGTAAAAATTAATTATGATGATGAAAAGTATGATTTATTAGATGAAGATATTAGGACTTTTAAACCTCAAAAAAGATTTTTTACTGCACAAACATTTGAAGAAGAAGTTTTATTAATTTTTGTTTTTAATTTTAATTCTTTATATAAAAATTTAAATGAAGGAAATAATATAATTAATAAAGAAAAATATTATGTTTATCGAATACCTAAAAATGATAATAGTAATATTGAAAGATTTGAATTTCATATTAAAAACGTGAATGATAATGATAGATATCATTTTGGTTTTGGGAAAGATGATTCAATTTTTTTCCCAGATTCAAAAATAAAAATTAATAAATCTGAATCTCAAATAATTCGTATTTTAAATCCTTATACTTCAAAACTTAGTTCAAGTTATAAAAAAGAATTATTTTTTTATGTTTCATTTTATTTTACTGAGAATACAGAAATTAATGTAAAAGTAGTAAAAAGAGATACAACATTAAATTTAATTGCCCCAAATAAAATAACAAGATTTACAAAAGAAACAAAATTCTATATTCAACCAAATGAAAATTACTATGATAAATTAGTTATTGTTATAACAAAATGTGGTTTAAACGAAATAGATATGTATATAAAAATAGATGGAATTGTTGTTAAAAGAGAATATTTAGGAAAACAATTTAATCTTATTTATTTTGATGATAAATTTTTTGGTAATTATGAAATTTCAATAGAAAAAGCATATGAAAATGAAGATTTTTCAGGATGTATGTTTTATTATACTTATTCTTCAAATGAAGAAATTTTAAAATTTAAAGTTACTAGAGATTTTAATATATATTATGATTTTAATTTAAAAAATGGAAATACTTCAATTAGTTGGAATAACCCTTTTAGTACAAGATTAATTTTTAATGATATTCCTCCTAAAATGAGTTATAAAATTTTTATTACTAATAAAAATGAATATACAAAAAATTTTAATCTTTGTATGCTTGATGAAAAAAAAGCAAATTTTACTATTTCTAATAATAATTATACAAATACTAAAGAATTTAAATTAGATACAAGTGATGATAATTATGTTTTTATAACAGGAAGAATTGAAGAAAGTTTATATAGAATTCGTCCTATTTTTCTTTATCCAAATATTACAATTTTTCAATTTATTGATGGTAAATTATTTAGAGGAAAAAATCAAACTTCATTTTTAGCTATTATTTTATGGATTTTAGTTATTTTAATTTTAGTAATATTGGTGTTAATTTTTGTTTTAAAATATTATAAATTAAAAAGTTTATCAACACCTACAAATTACCTTGATAATACTGTAAGTTTTACTTCTTTAAATGATAATTTAAAGTAATTATAATATCCTTAATTTAAATATTTATTTAAAAAATTATTTTTAAATATAAAAAAGTATTTTATAATTAATAAATTGAAATTAATTTACAAGTTATTGAATTTATATTTTAATTATTCATTTAATTTCCAATATTATTAAATTTATTTTTTTCTCTTGTTGATGAATTTGAATTTGAATATAATCTATCTATAATTCTTTTTGTTATTTCTTCTTTTTCTAATTGTGAATATTTTTTTAAATGTATTGAATTTTTATTTTCATCTTCTAAATTTGACAATTTATTTTTTAATTTCATTTCAATAGTATCTAAGTATTCATTTTTAATATCATTATTTGTTTGTATATTACATATATTATTATGATTATGAAATGATTTTTTTTTTAATTGCATATATATTTGATTTATATTTTCATAATTATTATTTTTATGATTATTTTCTTTATTATTGTCTAGATTCAAAGATATATCATATTCATTATTGAAATTATTGATATCATTCAATGAAAAATTCAAATTATATTTTTGTTTAAGATTATTTTTTAATGAACTTCTTTTACTTAATTCTTCAAATAAATTTAAAAATTGAAAATTTTTCATTTCACTAATTTTATTACCATTAATTAAATTAGGATCATATGCATATTCCTTAGTAAAATCATCACTTAAATTATGAATTTTTTTCTCTTTATGATTTACAAATTTTTTTTTTTTAACTTTCAAATTGTTTTTCTTATTTTTTATAGTTTCTTGATTTTTACGAAAAGTAAATTCAGTTTCTTCAGAATCTAAAATATTAATTTTTTGTTTAATAATTTTTTTTTTATTATATTCATATAATCTATCAAAAACAGAAGAATTATTATTAGGAATAGAATTCACTCTTCCATTTTTATTAATAATTGGACTAAATGTACATTCTTGTAATTCTTCATTTTCTTTTTTAATCCATGAAGCTTCTAAAGGAATATTTTTTTGTTTCATTTTATGAAAATAATTACAATTTGAACTTGATTTAAATAAACGTAATGTATTATTTTTTCCTTTTGTTTCGATTAAATGTAATTTATTATTTTTAATATTTATATTTTTCTTTGACCATTGATTTAATATTTTTAATAATAATAATTTTTGATTTCCAATTAATATATTGAATAAACTTCTTAGTTTTTTTATTTTGTCTTTTAAAATTTTATTAAAATACTTTATTATAAGATTATAACTTAAAAATTTTTGTTGATTTTCATCCATATTTTGAATATAATACATTAATGAAGCACACATTGCAGTTTTAAATTCAATATTATTTTGTTTTGATAAAATATCTTGATAAATTTTATTTAATTGTTTTGAAGAATCAAAATCAATAAATCCAATTTCTATTAAATAATCAATAAATTTTGATGAAATATTAATTGACATTAAAAAGAATATATTTATATAAAAATAATTAAAAAAAAAATTTTTTTTTTATTGTAAAATTATATTTTTTTTATTTATTTTTAATAACTTTACAATCCATAAATCAAAATGAATGTAAGTAATCAATTAATTCTCCCAAATATAAAACAATTTTTTATTAAAGAATTTAATAAAAATTTAGGAATGAACTTAGATTTTAAATACAAATTAAATAATAATAATAATTTTTTATTTAATGGAACAAGCCGTATGTTTAATTCATTTGAATTACCTAGAATTGAGCCTATATATGATAAATCAAAAAATTATTCTCTAAAAAATAAAGAAAATATCTCACAAAATAAAGAAAATAAACAGAATATTAAAAATCTAAATTCTTATAGATTTAATAATACAAAATATAAATTAGATTATTCTGAAAATTCTCATATTTTATTAAAAAAGAAGACAAGAAATTTAATTGATAATTCTTTTGAAAATATTATTGATCATTCCCTTATCCAAAAATTAGATGAAAATGATATTTTTAATATTTGTTTTCATTTAATAAAAATACATTTTTTAATCGAACAAAATTTAATTGAATTTGAAATTCAAAATAATTTTCAAAAAATTAAAACATTATTTTTAACTTATTTCCATATTTTAAAAAAATTTAAAGGTGATTTATTTTCAATGTTTGGACTAGAAATTGGAAATTATTTTGATAAAATATATAAAATGCAAATGTGTTTATATTCAAAATTAATATTTCATATTTATTATGTAGAAAATATTGTAAAATATGAAAAAGTTTTTAAAAATATTTCTATGATATTTTATTTAGTATATATAACTTTTTTAAAATCAAATATTCAATATAATGATATTTTAAATACAATTTTTGGAATTACGGAATTAGAAAAATATGAAAATTATTATAATGTAAAACTTATTTATGATAAATCATCTGATAAAAATATTTTAATAAATCAATTATTAAATAAAACACTAAAAAAATTAAAAAAAAAATGTAGGTTATTTTATAATTTTGATACAAAATTAATTGGAGATTCAATAAGTTCTTTATTATTATCAATTAATAGATTAAATATTTTATCATTTATTAAAATTATTACTCAAACAATAGTTATTTCATTAATTCCAGAACCCTCATTATATAAAACTAAATTATTATCAAATTCAGAAAATTCAATTTTACCATCAATTAATCCAAAATTCAAATATACTTTAGTTTTAGATTTAGATGAAACTTTAGAACATGCAATTATGCATAAAGGAAAAACAAATATTTTAATAAGACCTTATGTATTTGATTTTTTAAATAATTTAAAAGATAAATATGAAATAATTGCATTTACAGCAGGTGTAAAAGAAGTATATTAATATTTTTTAATTCTTTTTATAGTATTGTGAAAAAATACTTAAAATTATTGATTATAATGGTGATATTTTTCAATATGCATTATCAAGAGAACATTTATCATATGATTGTTCTAATAATAAATTTAAAGATTTAAGTAAAATTGGTAGAGATTTAAGTAAAACTATTATTATTGAAAATGAAAAAGATAATTTTAAATTTCAACCTGATAATGGCTTATTAATTAAAAGTTGGAATTATGATGTTTATGATAATCAATTAAAAGATTTTGAAAGAATTTTATTAGAATTTATTAAATATAATATTGAAGATGTTAGGATTATAATTAATAAAATTCATTCAAATTTAAAAATAGGATTTAATAATAATCCTTATTCCAAAATTTGTATTAAAAATTTTATGAATAATTAAATAAATATAATTAGTCATAATTAATGATTAATGAAATGATTTTAATCAACTCATTAAAAATAATTTAAAATAAATATAATAAACGTTCCTAATTTTTTATTATAATTAATAAATAGTTATTTATTATTATAAAACATAGTATTATTTATTTATATAAAATCAAAAAAATAGATATGTATTTTTAAATTAGCAAACAAATACATTTTAATCAAACTACTAACATATTAAAAGGATACTTATTATGATTCGAATCAAAACTTCCTTTTTTTTGAATATACTGAATAATTTTAGCATCATTGATATTAACATTACTATCATTATTATAATAATTCCCATAATATACATTATTAAATCCATTAATATTATTATTAATATTAATAGTATCATTTGAAAACATAGTATATTGATAAGTTTCATCATCATCACTTCCTCTTCCAATACCAAATAAAATATTTTTCCTATCTAAAATATCTTCTTTACTTATTAAATTCATAAATTTCAATTTAAAAAAAACTTCTCCAGTAACAATAGAATCACTTCCTGATTGATGTAAAATACCAAATCTTTCAACACCTAATCGAATAGAAATTTTATTTAAACCACCTTTTAAATTATCAATAGTATTACATAAAATTCTAATATCATAATAATTAGGAAAATACAAATCTAAAATATTAATAAATTCATCTTCATTTTCAGGTAAATCAACATTTAAACACATTTTAAGTAAATAAGCAAAATCAGTAAAACCATTAAAAGAAATCCAAGTAACATCATCATTTAAGACTAAACCACTACAAATAAAATATTCAGCAAATAAATTATAAGGAATACCTTTTTTTTTCAAAGTCATAAAATCAATACCAGAATTTGATAATAAAGAAATTGATTCATCAGAATAAAGATCAGAATTTATATTAAATTTTAAATTAAATTGCCAACAAGAACCTTCTGGTAACATTTCTCCATTTTTATTAAATAATGTTATTCCTAATTGAATTAAATTTAATTTGTCTACATTTAATTTTATAAATTTGTAATAGAAATTATTTGTATAGTTTTGGAGAGGATATACATTTCCTGGGAATTCTGTATCCATTCCTATGAAAGGATATTCTTTTATGTATTTTCCAATACGTTTTATTTCTTGGATAAAGTTGTCTTCGTATACTTCTATTATTGATTTTGGAATTTTTGAATCTATCATTTTTTTATATAAATATTTTATTTTTATTGGAATTATATATTTTTTTATTTAGGGATTTTTATTTTTTATTTTTATATAAGATGTAATTATTATATTTTATTTTTTAATTTTTATTATTATTTTTTTAAAAAGAAAATTTTAATTTTAATTATGAAAAATTTTTTAATTTAAATAATTTATATACTAATAATATAAAGTATTTTATTTACCATTGTTTAAGAAATCTTTTTCAATAACTTCTTCAATTTGTTCATAATTAACTTGAACTCTATAATTATTCATATCACCAATAGAATAAAAGAATTCTTTAACTTTATTAACTAATTCTTCATGTGTTTTTTTTTCAGGTAAAATAACAAGTTCACTTTTAGCTTTTAAATTCCCTATTAAATTATTATAATCATTATTCCAATTTTTACTTACATTCATTGCAATTGGATGAAAAATTTTTTTTTCTTGATTTAAAAGAGAAGATAATAAAGAATCAGGATCAGAAGTATTTAAACGATTCATATCAAAAGTATCAATTATAAAAATCCATTGATATAAAGAAAATTCTTCAATATTTGCAAGTGATAATAATTCAATGAATTTAAATGATTCAGTTAATAAAATAATTGATTCATTTTTTTGTAATTTTTTCTTTTCTTTAATATTTAAATCTAATTCTCCAAAAATAATAGGCCAAAAACTTTTTATCATTTCCATAATATTATCATGACTAAATCTTAAAAAAAGTATTCTTATCATTAAAAAAATTTCTCCTTCTAATTCACCATTATCAGAATATGATGTAATATATTCTTTAACTTTATCTTTAATAATATTTAATTTACTACTAAATCTATCTTTTTCACAACTGTATATAACAAAAGAAATTCTTCTTAAATTTCTTATTTTAAAAGAAGTATCCTTTTTAAATATTAAAAAAGATTCCATTTGTTTTAATAATTCAGTAATCATTTCTGAATTATATCTTGTGTAAATTGAAAGTATTTTTTTCCATTCTCTTAAATTTACTTGTGTTGTATCAAAAAATGAATTTCCTAAAAAATAATCCATTATCATTTGTTTTCCTACCAAAAATGCAAAATGTGTTGCATCCATTAAATCACTCAAAAATTTAGTTGAAATTTCTTGAAATAATTCATTTGAAAATTTACTTTTTTGCATTAATTTAATTATATTTTGAATTATATCAGTTAAAAAATATTTTATTTTATTTTCATTATCAATAAATATTCTTGTACAATTAGTAAGAAATAAATTATATAAAGTTATATATGATAATTGTCTGTATAATTTTTGTAAACTTTCAGGAACTTGTATTAATCTTCTATTGACTTCTTCATATTCTGAAGAAATTAGAAAAACTTTGAATAAAAATTTATAAAATTCAATCATAAAACTTTTATCATTAATATGAGGCTCATTTTTAAATATATCATTAAAAATAAATGGTTCTTTAGAATTAGGTTTCTTTATATTATTGTTTTTTTTTATTACAATAGTTGAATTTAATGTAGATTCAAATTTTTTTTTCTGTTGATGAATATTTATATTCAATTTTTTATATAAATTTTCTTCTGGAAATTGAATTTGAGCAATTTCAGTATAAACTGTTGGTAAAATAGGAAGAACTAAATATTCATCATTTTGATATTCACTATCAAATTTACAATAAAATGATATATCTGATATTTTCTTTGTTATTATTGTAAATATATTTCCAATATCTTTTCTTATTGAATTTTCATTTATAATATTCATTATAGAAAATTTTTCCAATAAAAGATTTAATAATTCATATATCCAACAATAAGTATATGAACATTTAGTGTTTTCAATTATAATATTAAAAATATTTATATATCTTTTCCAATATTCACATAAATCTTTTTTATCTATTTTTTCTTTTGAAAAATAAATAAGATATGAATATAAGAAATGTAATATTTTGCTTTCATATATACTTTCTGTATATGATGTTTTTAACATTTTATTTTTTCCTTTTACATATGAATTTTTATTTATTTGATAATGAAAATTTATAACTCTTTGTATTGAATATAAAATAAGTGGAAGAGGGATTGATAAAGATATTAATAATTCAATCATTGATAATTTAAATTGTTTATCTTTTGATGCTTTATAAAAATTATCTAAATCATTTTTATTATCTTTAATCTTATTAAAATCTAAATTAGATTGTTCAACTGGACTTTCACACCAAATATTAATATAATTATTCATAAAATCAATAGGATTTTTAATAAATAAATTAAAAGTTAAATCAATTAAAATATTTCTAATTTGTTCTTTAGATTCATTTTCTAAATTTTCATTATTATTTAATTCATTATTACCTTTAATATTATATTCATCATCTATTTTAAAAGCCAAAATTCCATTATTATTTAAACAATAATCATAATTCATATAAGATTCACTATTCCCATTCCAGCAAATTAAAAAAGAAACTAATAAATTATTTAATTGCTTTAAATAAATAATATTTGGTATATTATTTTTATTTTCTAAATCATCTTTTTCATCATCAAGTTCATCATTACTAAATAATTTTGTAAATAATTCACCAAATGTTGTAGTATTTCCTTTAGTTTGATTTATAAATTCATCAACATATTTAATCCAAAATGCTTTATCAAAAGTTTCTTTTTTTTTAATAAATTCATATTTTATATGAATAAAATATGATAATAATATTTTTAATCCTTTTAAAATTAACATTATATCATTTTCATCATATCTTTTATATTCTTGATATTCATCTAAATAATTTTTAAAAATAAAATTTTTATTTGATTCATTAAAATGACTAAATTTATTTGTATCTTTTTTAACTCTTTTTGTATAATAAACTCTCTCAATTAAAAATTGTGAAAAAGTAGAAATAAAACTCATTGCATAATTAATAAGTTGAGTACAATTAGTTTTATAAAATAAATTAGATAAAATAGGTAAAATTCCTTCTAAAAACTCAATATAATTTCTTCTAACAAAAAAATATTCTATTCTAATTCCTTTAATTAAACAATCAATTAAAGTAGATTTCATAATTAAAGAAGTAATTTCTTCTTTATGTTTATTATGTTCAGATTGTGTATTAAATAATAATTGTTTTAATAAGTTTAATAATTGAATTTGCATAACTTCATCTTTTAATTCAATAGCTTCATCTAATAATTCAACAACAGATTCAATAATAAAAATTGCTATTTGTAATAATTGATTTTTATCACCAATATAACTTAATAAAAATTCTAAAAATTCACATGCAGTAGCATTAACAGAATAATTATCCCTTTGAAAAATTTTATTATTTTCATCATAATATTTTCCTTTAATAAATCTTAATGAAATTTTAATTAATAAATATAAATAATTATCTTTTTTTAAATCAATAGTATTTTTTAATGCATCTATTGATAAAATTGAGGCATTAGGATAATTATTAATAAAATAATTTACACCTGAAACATTTAATATTAAATTTTTCATATATCTAAATGCACCAATTATATTTTTTGTATTATATTCTTTTGTAAATATTAATTTTTTATTTTTTTCTTCAAAAATAATATTTATGTCCAATAAAATAGATAAAATTGGATCTACAACTTTATAAAATTGTTTTATTGTTTGATTAAGCCAACTTTTTGATAAATGTCTTAATAAAGGATTTTCATGATCTAAATAATTTAAAGTTTCTAAAATACATTCTCCTTTTTTAAATATTATTAAATCTTCATAATATTCATTTGATAATTTCCAAAATTGAGCAAAATTATTTATTGCTTCAACATCCATTTGATATTCTTTAAATGAAAATGTACTTATTATCATATTTATAAATATATCTTTATCAATTTGAAATATTTTAATTAATAAATCTATTATTTTTCTTTGATAAGTTTGATCTTTTAACATTAACCATAATTTTGATAATAAAAGTTCTAAAAAATTTTTTTTAACTTGACCAACTGACATTAATTTTTTTAAAGATTCTTCATTAATAATATTATCTTTAATATCATCTTTTGTTAAATTATTTTGAATTTTTCTATATATATTACAATTATCTTCAAAATTTTGCATAATTATGTCAAGAATATAATTTGAACTTTCAAGTGACAAAAGTATTTTCCCTTTAAAAATAAATGATTCTATTTTAAAAATCCAATCAGGAATTTTATCTTGATTTGCATATTCTTGTAATCTAATTAATAATTCAGTTGATTGTTTAAACATTCTCATTTCATTTCTTGTTATTTGATCATTAATTTGGAAATCAATTAATATATTTAACATTGATATATAAAAATTTTGATATATTATTATTGATTCAGTTAATGATGTTAAAATTGAAATTTTTTCATTTTTATTAATTGATTCAAATGATACATCTTTTGGTATTAGAAAATTATTTATTAATGAAATTTTATCTTCTTCAATATTTAATGTTTTAGTTATATTTATTTTTTCATCTTTTATTTTTGTTTGTAATTTTCTTAAAAAGACTAATGAAATAAAAATAATTTGTCTTGTTTGTTTTAAAGATTCTCTATCATTAATAACTAATTTAGATATTATTGAAAGTAAATTTGAAATAATAGGGAAATAATATCTTAATCTTAAATCAATTGTTTTAATATCAACATATAATAAAACAAATTTTAAAGGAAGAATTAATTTATTAAGAGTATTAATAATATCTTGATCTTCTTCAAAATTAAATTCTTGTAAATTTTTTGCTAAAGAAATCCAAAGCCATTGTATAAATGATTTATCTTTATTAAAAAAATTCCCTACTTTAGTAATAATTTCATTATCTTTAATATCTTCTTTTTCATTTAATTCTCTTCTCCAATAATTAACAACAGAAGAAATAATATTAAAAGAAATATTTTCAATAATATCATCACTTAATTGAATTTGTTGACTTATTAACTGTTCAATAATTTTAATATTATTCTTTAATTGAATAAATGAAATATCTTCTTTTTTAATATCAAAAATACCTTTTAAAGCATTAATTAAAAGTTTTAAAACATATTTAATTTGATCAGATTTAATATCAATTTCATCTGGAATCATTCCTCCTAATAACCAATTACTTAATCTTCTTGTTGTAGAATATTCATTTTTAATATATAATTTAAGAACACTAATTAATAAATTAGTTTTTTCATCATCATCTAATAAAGTATTTTCTTCATTTAAAGGAAATCTTGAAATTAAAAAATCCATTCCTAATCTAATAGTAATAACATCTTCATCTTCAATAACAGAACATAAAGCATTTAAAATCATAGTATTTAACATTGGGAAATAATCATTAGCAATTTTATATTTTTCATCTTTATTTAACTTAATATAATTTTGAAAATTTGGTATAATTTCACATATATATTTCATACCACTTGGTCTTAAAATTGGATTTCTTAAAATAATTGACCATAAAACACCAAAAAAAATTCTATTAGAAATAATATTCCTAAAAGTATTAAAAACATCTTTTAAAGCTTTATTAATATCTTCATTTTGATCATCTAAACCCGGTAAAATACTAACTAATAAACCAGTAATACATAATTCTAATTCTTCATGTTCTAATTTACAAAAAATTCCCTTTATTATTTTATCTATATATAATTTTTTATTATTTATTGATGCATTTTGGAAAAAAGGAAATAAACCTGATGCATAATAACCTAAACTTTCACCTAAACAATTATTATTTTTTATTAAAATATCTTTTAATATTATCTCATATATTTCTAATGCTGTTTCATGTACTCCTGCTGGTAATTGAGGATTTAAACATTGGGCTAATCTCTTACTTATTGTTACTTTGTCTATTAAAAGGGATAAATTTATTTCTTTTTTTTCAATTTGTTTTTTTATGTATGTAATTAATCCCTTAAGTATTGATAATAAATCACCCCATTCTTTTGCTGCTATGAATTGACTTAAAATTTTATCGTTTAATTTTTTTTCGAATTTATCCATTTTATAAAATATTATTTTTTCAAAAAAAATTAATTTTCTGTTTGTTCAAGAATATTAAAATTGAATTTGTTTTTATTTAAATGATTCTACATAAATATATTATTTTAATAATACTATTGTTTTAAATTTTAGTTAAATTTATAAAAAATATGAATCATTTATATTTTCTTTTTCATTTAAGTTATCTAATTTATATATAGAGGAAAATTCACATTTTTTTGAATCTTTAATAGTTAAACTTTCATTTCTTATATTTTTTAAATTATTAAAAATTAAATTTTTATTATTAGTAGAATTATTATTTTGAAAAATGAAATTCCAATTATTTAAATTAATATCAGTATTATTTCCAGAATTGGAAGTAATAGGATTAAAATTAACATTAACTCCATTTTCTGCAAATTTTCTTTTATCTTTTACTGTGTTCATTCCTGTATTCATTAAATTTTTATTAAGTTTTCCTTTACTTAAATTAGATAATATTTGAAAATTTTCATTCAAATCAATTTCATTTTGATTATCAAATTTATTTATAAACCTTAATGGAATATTATTTATTTCAACTAATTCTTCTGTAAATTTCTTATTTAAACTTTCAATTGATTCATTCAATAAAAATTCATTTATTAATTTTCCTTTATAATATTTACTTAATTTATATCCTGAATAATTTTCCAAAAATTTAGATTTAAAAAATAAATTATTAATTGATTCTATTTGAAATTCTTTTTTATTTAAATTTAAATTTAATTTATCATTTTTAGAGTTTAATGAAAAATAAAAATGATATTTTGATAACATATGATCATTTTCTTCATTAGTACTATGTTTATTATCTTTAATTGTAGTAATATTAACTCTAGTAAAACTAATTTGTAATTCGTTTTTATTATTTTTATTTTTATAAACTGGAGCAGTATTAATTTGGTAAAATTTATTTTTTAAACATTGTAATTTTTTTTGAATTTGATATTCATCATTAATTAAATAATTTTGTTTATTTTCTTCATAACTTTTTTGTAAATATCTCTTTTTTAAAACAATATAATTATTATTTGTTACTGTATAATTATTATTATATTTATTTTTATTTGTTGATAATTTTTCATTTAATTTTATCATTTCTAAATCTTTTGTATTTGGTGAAACACTTTTTTGTTTTGATAAAATGTCTTTTTGTCTTAATTTGTTTATAAATGATATTACTCTAAATTTGTTTTCATCTGAATCAAAAATTGATTTCATATTTGAATAATAATTTTCATTTAATTTACTTAAATTTTTGTTTAATGAATTATTTTGTTTAATTAATTCTTTAAATGAATCTCTGTTTACTATAGATTTCATATCTTTTTCTGTTTTTATTCTTCTATGTGAACCTTTCATTTACTTTTAAATTTAATTTAAAATTTTAAATATTTTGAATTTATAATATTATAGAAATATATTAATTTATTATTATATATTTTTTTAATTATAAATTAAATGTATTATATAGTAAATTCAATGATTTATATATTTAAAATCTCAAAACATATAAACATACTTGATTATTTTATTGTTTTAATATAATTTGAATCTTTAATCATCAAATTCTAATTTTTAAAAAATTAAATGAAATAATTTATTCAATTAATTAAAAATATTAAATATTAAATGAAAATATTAAATAAAAAAAATTAAATAAATAAACTTTATATAATAGATATTAAAAAATTATTTAATTCATTGAAACAGGCAGATGTTTTTACTATTTTTTCCTATTCATTTATATAAAAAAAAATGAATATTATATTCAACATTATTATCTTTAATATCTGTATATTAATTAAATATCTTTAATAATAAAATTGAATCTTTATGACATAAATGAAATAAATTATAAACTTCATTAAATCAATATTTTTGATATAATTAAAATTTTTGAAATACTTATTTTAATTTTTTTATTTATTATATTTAATATATTTATAATCATCCTTTAATTAAAATTTATTATATAATTAATCATCATACAAAATCATGTCAAAAATTATTCGATCCAAGGAATAAAAAATATTTAAAAAAATATCAATTTTAATATAAAAATAAAAATATTTTTTTTAGATAAATAAAAAATGTCAAAGGCACTTTTAATTCTTAATACATTATTTTTATTATCAAACAGTAAATTCCTAAAACAATTTTCCCCTGAAATGAATATATTCCTTCAACAAAATAATTTCATAGCAGCAGATTCATCAAATTCAAGTAATTCAACATCAGACAAAAAAAATTCATTGATAAATGTAAAATGTTTCTGGGTTAATAAAAGTAATGTATATCAATTATTTGGCCTCCAAAAAAAAAAAGAAGATTACACTTATACAAATGAAAATCAAAAATCAAAAATAATATATAATTTCTGTCAAGATATTGTAACTCAAGTCAATAATGAAAAAATACAATCAAGTATGGTATATGTAAATGAAGCAGAAGACTCATATAAAAGATTAACTGGAACTTTCAATTCAAAATCTGGTCAAACTCCAAAAAATACTTGGTCAGTTTATAATAAAACAGTAGAAAATAAAACTGTAAATGTTTTAAAAATTCAATTTGAAGAAGGAGATCAATTTGAAAATGGTGAAAAATATAAGACAACATTACATTTAGAATGTAATAAAAAAGTTAATTTAGATTTAAATTTCACATCATTTGATATTAATAAAAGAGTAAATGAAATTTATGGAAAATCAAAATATGCTTGTCCAATTAATCATTATTACATTCTTGAATTTTTAATGAATCAAAGTCCAATTGTTACTTGTATAGCTGCTTGTGTTTTTGGTGTTTTTCTCGTATTTTTAGGTGCAAAAGCAGTAAAAATAACTGTTGTAATAGTAACAACATTAGCAGTTGTTATAGTAGGTTCTATGTTCATTTTCCAAATTTTTACAATTGAAACTGAAACAAGTGTCTTTATAATTTTAGGTATTTTAACACTTGCTGGTATTATTGTTGGTTGTATTTTAATAAAAGCAGTTAAAATTTTCATTATTATTTTAGGTGTCTCTTTAGGTTTTACAGTATCTACTTTTGTTTATGATGCAATATTACCTTTAATTGATTTCGATGCTAAAATGTTATATTATATTACTGTAATTGGTTGTTGTATTCTCTTTGCTTTAATTGCTCTTTGTGTTGTTAAGCATGTTTTAATATTTGGTACTTCTATTATTGGAGGATATTTAGTGATTAGAGGAATTTCCTTTGTTGTTGGTAATTATCCTAATGAAAGTCAATTATTTGATTTGATTAAACATGAAGAATGGGAACAATTTGAAAATATTTCTAATAAATATGTTTATTTATATTTAGGTGGTTGGATTCTTCTTTCTATTATTGGTATTATTGTACAATATAATCATTATAGTGATGACAAAGAAGAGAAAAAATATAAAAAGATGAATAATTAAATTTCAGGTTTTAAATAATTTAGTTGGCTATAAGATTAGTTTAAAAAAATTACTAAAACTTCTTTTTTGGAAAAAAATTAAAGTGTTTGATTATATTAAATATTAATTGTTATTTTATTTTTATTTGGTAATTTTATATTTAGATTTTTGGGTGTTTTTAGAAATTTTTTAATTTATTTTTTGAAGGGGGAAATTGTTCATTGAAATTTATATTTTTTTTATATACTGTAGTTCCATAACAATCAATAATTTCTTTATGAAAACCTTGAGGAGAAAAAGTTTTAGTAAATTTCATATTATTATTAACACTTTTTCTTCGATTATGTTGATTTCCAATTATATTTTCATTTATATTTTTTTCTGATTTAATACTTTTAAAAATAAATAAATTTTGAGGATTAATTTTAGGTTCTAATTCAATATCAATAATATTATAATTAAAATCTCTATCATATTCTTTTGGTCTAATTACATTAAAATATTTTTTCTTGTTTTTTATAATTAATGGATTTATTTTTTCATTTGTATTATGTTCTTGAATATAATAATATTTATTATTAATATTATTATTATTTGTATTTAAAACAACTGAATTTGAAGGTCTATGATAATATTTTATTTTATGCATTCTACTATTTTGATTGTATATATTATAATTATTATTTTGTAAATTATTATTATTTTGAATTTGTCCATTTTTTTGTTTTTCTTCTGTTGGTGGAGAGGTTTGTTTATCTATATTTAAATATAAATCTTTTTTAGATTTTTTTTTTTTCTTTTCAAAATAATCAATTTTTTTTTCATTTGATAAACTAATTTTAAAATAATTATTATTATTGTTTAAAGTATTATTATTATTTTGTTTTTTTTTATTTTGATTTGATAAATTATCATTATTTTCTATTTGTTGATTTAATAAATTTCTTTCAGTATTTAAAGTATCAAATTTTGAATTAATACTTTTTTTTTTAGTATTATTAATTCTATTATATAAAGAATTTAAGATTAAATTTTCACTATTATTATTATTTATAGCATTCTTATTTTGAATATTAATATTATTATTTTTTAATCTACTTGAATCTTTTTTTAATGTTTTGTTTTGAAAAATATCATTTGATATTTTATTCATTGAATGTGTTTTTCCTATATCATCATTTTTATAATATTTTTCTTCTGTTTCATCATTTTCATCAAAAGATATTTTTTTTGAAATTCTATGAAACAATAAATGCATTTTTTCTTTTTTATCAAATTCTTCTTCTTCATCACTTATTACTTTATTTGAATTATTATATGATTCAGCATCAGAAGATCTTTTTTTTAATTTTTCCTTAATATTTTTAGTTATATTCTTATAATTATTGTTTTTTGCTTTTAAGTCATTAATAAAACAAAGTATATTTTCAACATTATTTTTAATTTTAACAAATTCTGAATTCATTTGTTCAAATTTTTGAATAGAATTTAAATTATCATCTTTTTTTAAATCTAAATTTCCATTTATTTTATTTTCAATATCATTTTTAATAGATAAAATATTATCCCATTGTTCTTTTATTTCCTTGTTTTTATTATTAATTTCATTTTTTATTGATAAAATATCATCTTTTAATTCTTTATTTTTTTTTTCAAAAACAATTTCATCTTTTGCTTTTTGCATTCTAATTTCAATAATTTTTTCACTATTACTCTTAATTTCACATTTCAATTCATCTTCCAAAATTTTATTTTTAGTATCAGAATAATCATTACATCTATCAATAGTAGTACTATTAAGTAAAGTAATATCATTAGTCATATTATCATATTTTGATTTTAAAAAATCTAAATCATCTTTCATTTGATCTTTTAAAATTGATAAATTAGTAACAACTTGAATATTATTATAAATATAATCACTTAAAGTTTTATATTGAGATTGTGGTCCAATAAAACCAGGTAAAGTTAAATTATCAATAAAAATTTTATCATATTTATATTTTGAATCACCTAAATCTTTTATTGTATTATTTATTCTTAAATCATGAGTTATTAATTGAGTTTCTGCTTTTTTTTTAAATGATTCAATATCTTCTAATTTTTCTAATATTATTGAAATATTAACTGTTGCTTCTGTTAATGATGAATTCATTTTGGGAAATTCATTTATTTTTTCATTTATATCATTTATTGATGATGTTAAATTTTTATTTTGGTCATCAAATTTTTTTGTTAATTCTTTTTGAACTTGTTTTATTGATACTAAAAATTCATTTCGAATTTTTGATAAATCTTTATATGAAATATTACCTATTATGTTATTATTATTATTTATTTGATCATTTTCTTCATTTGTTGTCATTTATATTAATTTTATCTCATTTTTTCAACATTATAATTATTATTTTAGGAAAATAAAAAATTATTATTTTAAATTCAAATTATTAGATTATTATTATTTTAAATTTTGGAAAAAATATATTAGTTTTATTTATTTTTGCAAAATTAATATTTAAAATGTTAAATACTCAAAATAATGATTTACCGCTTTTCAATTTTCAAAATAAGAGAAAAAATAATTTATCAGAAAATTATAATAAAATCACATTTGGAAAAGTTTCAACTCAAACAAGTAAATAATATTATTTTTATCATATTTTTTTATATAGACATCAATACTTCAAAAAATAATGATGATTTAAATAAAAAAATAAAAAAATATGATGAAAATCAAATAAATAATATTTCAATTGTAAAAGATAAAGAATTATTAAAAGATGAAGAAATAGAAAAAAAAATTAAAAATGAAAAAGAAAATGAAAATGCAGATAATGAATATTTATTATGTTTAAAAAAGGCTTTAAATGATGCAATTGGTGAAAATGATAATGTAATATATTTTATTAATTAATTTAGTTAATGATAATAATAAATAAATTAGAAAAGGAAAATAAAGAATTAAAAGAAATTATTGAAGAAAAGAATAATGCTATAATTGAATTAGCAAATTATTATGATGTAATTTATATTATTAATCTCTTTTTAGTATTGTCAAAAAAATCATTTAAATAAAAAAATTGAAGAAGAAGAATCAAAAGAATCAATAAATAAAAAAAATTCATTTTAATTTAATATTTATTTATGATATTATAATAATATAAAAAATAACTAAAAACAAAAATTTATTTTTTAATCTTTAAATAATATAAAATTTAAAATTATTTTTATAACAAATTATTTATAATGATTTTGACAATATTTTGTAAAATCATCCATTAAATATTTCATAGAAATACAATCTCTCTCATTAGCACATCCACATAAATCTTTCATTTTATCAATTCCTTTATCTAAAGGAATTTGATCTTTATATTTATTAAGTAATTGAATTCCTCTTGTAAATTCTTCTTCAATTTTAGAAGAAGTATTTCTAATTTCTTCTAATTCTTCCTTTGTTGCATAAATTGATATATTTCCTATTGGTTGACTTGTTGGATCTTGTAAATAAATATCAATATTCTCTTTTTCTTTTACATAACTTTGCATTCTTGTTTCAATTATATTGATTAAATCATCAATGCTTTTACATTCTTCAATCTCAGGATCTGGTATTCCACTTCCACAACAACCCATAATTTATTATATTAATATAATTAAAATAAATAAAAAAATAAAAATTTTTTATTTATTTATTATTAAATATAAATATGATTTTTTATTAAATAAAAAAATTTAGATTTTATTGTTTTAGAAAATATTTAAAAGATTAAATTAAATTTAATAATATATGAACATTACACGAAACATAAAAAAAATCCCAAAACAAAATTTTCAAACATATCAAATTCATAAAAATAGAACATTTAATATAAGTATTGATTATAATGTACAATCTCTGTTTCAGATTCTAATAAAAAATCCAAAATTAATAAATGAAAAAGATAATAAAGGAGAAACTTTATTATCATATGCAATTGAAAGAGATAGAAATGATATTTTTGATTTAATTTTAACATCACCAATTCTTGATTTAAATTATCAAAATAAAGAAGGAAATTCTTACTTACATATTGCAATTCAATTTGAAAGAGAAAAAATGATTAAATCTTTAATTGAAAAAGGAATTAATTTAAATATTCAAAATAATGATGGTAATACTCCTTTACATATTGCACATTTTATTGGAAATAAAAAAATTATTAATCTATTAAATGATAATAATATAGATTTTACTATTAAAAATAATAATGGATTAATCGCAGAACAAAATACTCAAAGAAATAAGAAAAAAAGTAATTTAGATTTTAATTCATGTTTAAATTCAAATTCAAATAATTTTGATAATGATATTATTGATAATAGAGATGATTCTGATTCTGAAATAAATGATTCAAATGAAATTGAATATAATGATATAAGTTATGTTAATAAGAATAGGAAATCAAATGTTAATTTACATAAAGCTCATAATTCAATTGATTGTTTTAAAATACAACAGAAATTTAATAAGAAAAAAACTGAAAATTATACTGATGATACTAAATCTAATAGTCCTAGAAATACTAATTCAATTAAAATTGAATCTAATAATGATGATGTTAATTTATATAGTTTAACTTCGAGTATTGAAAAACAGAGAAAGACTAATTATGATAAAATTAATAATAATATTAATAATTTAACTAATCAAAATTATAAATATAATAAAAAATATATTATTGATGAAGATGATGATATGGTAAATATTAATCCATATTCTGATTTAAAAAGAGTTACAATGAAAAAGCATAAAACTTCAATATTATTTAATTCAAAAAGAAATATAATAAATTCAAATAACTATAAAGATAATATTGTTTATAATAAAATGTATTCAGATACAATCAAAATGACAAAACCAATTTTAGAATTAGATGAAGATTTAACATATATATCACCATTTAAAGAAGAATATCATTTACCATATAAAAGAAATACTTATAATCCAAACTTAAATAGAGATGAAACAAAATTAAAAATTTCTACTAGTCAAATCCATTTTATTAATAATACTCCAGATCCATTATCATTAAATAATAATAATCTTAAAAAAATTTATAATAGTGATATTATTAATATTAATGAAAATATAAATGATAATGAAAATAAAAACACATTATTAAATAATAATACAAATTATGATAATCCTTTATATCAATTTTTAGAAAAAATTCATTTAGAAAAATATTATAAAAATTTATCAATGAATGGTTTTGATGATATTAATTTAATAATAGAACAAACAAAAAATAATGAATTAGGAATAACAAATGATAATTTAAAAGAAGCTGGAATTTTATCTCCAGGTGATAGAGCAAAAATAATAATTAAAGTACAAGATTTAGCAAATAATTTTTCATATTTAATACCAAAAGAAGTTTATTACACATGTAATAATTTAAATGACGCAGATTCAGATAAAAATATTTTAAAATTAAATAATTGGTTAAAAAGTATTGGAGTAGAAAATTTTTTAAATAACTTTATTTCAAATGGTTATCATAGTCTTGAATTATTATTAACTCAAATTGATTGTAAAGAACCTTTAACTTTAGAAAAATTAAAAGATGAATTAGGAATTGAAAAAACTGGTTTTAGACAAAGAATTATTAATAAATTAAGATATGATAATAAGAGATATAAAAATAAATTAGAAAATCATTTAATTATTGAAAGAAAAAATGAAGTTTGTAATAATTGTGGTATTTTTTAAATTTTTTTTGAATTTTATTTTTGGAAATAATTTGTTTTTTTATTTTGTAATTATTAATTTACAATAAAACAATTTTTTTTTGGGTTTAATTTGTTTTTTTAAGATATATTTATAAATCTTTTATTTATTATTAAATAATATACAACAAAAAAAATGAAATTTTCATTTACAATAATAATAAGAAATTATTATCTTTTATTATCATATATCAATTTTTTTCTAAATTTTCATTTATTGTTATTTCTTTATCATTAAATATATTTTTTTCTGTGATTTTACACTCTTCCAAATTAGTATCAATTTCTCTTAATTTCTCCTCTTCCTTAATTAACATTTGAATAATTGATTTATTAACAATATTATAAAACCACAATTCTTGTATATCATTTAATTCCTTCCCTCCAAAAAATAATCTAATATTTTCAATATTAACATTTTTATAATCTTTAATTTTAATAATATTCTCCTTTAATTGAATAATATTTTTCCAATTAGAAATTTTAAATTTAAATTGATTATTATAATATCTAATAATAACATTAATTACTTCTTCTTTAGGTTTATTTTTATCATATTCAATTTCTTCAATTTTATATTGTGAAGGTTGATTAATACAATAATTAGGAATTTCATATAAAGCTCCTTTTGAATCATAAACAATATTAATACAATTTCTATAAGGAATTATCCCACTTACTTTTAATATTTCTTGAATATCATTTTCTTTTAATGATTCATCATTACATATATTTTTTAATATATTCCATATTTTTTCATCACCTTCAATTCTACTTGACCAAAAATCTTCTCTTACTTTTTTTAATTTTTCTAAATTTATTGGACTAATATAACCTTTCATTCTTTTTAATCCAATTCCAATATATTCATTTTCTAATTCAGGATAATTAAAACTAGGATCATTTTTTGATTGAAGATAAGGTTCAAAATTTGGAATAAAATATTGTTGAATATTCAAATGATTATTTATATTATTATTTGAATTATTTGATAATTCTCTTATAATATTTTCTTGATTATTATTTCTTGAATTACTATTTTGATTATTTATATTATTAATATCTGTAAAATTACTTGAATTAAATTTTGATTTAATTATCACATTTGATTTTAAACAAGCACATCCCATTTAATAATTAAAAATATTAAATTAATATAATAATATATAATTTAAAATAAAATAAAATGAAAAATGATAATATTGATGATTTTTTAAAATCTTTAGATGATGATGATAAAAAAAATGAAGGTTTTAATAGAAATTATTTCGGAGGAAAAAAAGAGAAAAATAATTTAGATGATGATTTTGATAAAGATGATTCATTTGATGATGATATAGATAAAAAAAATATAATATCAAATAAAAATACAAATTATACAATAAGAAAAAAAAGTGAAGAATATTATAAAAATAATGTTCAACCAAAAGTTGATGTAGATGATGATGATGATGATTGGAATGATGATAAAGATGATTTTGATGATGTTGGTAAATTTAAAAATAATGATAATATTGATTATTCTGCTCCAGTTGATATAAGAAAAATTGGAATTAAGGATAATTCAAAATTAAAAAAATGTGAAATTGTTTATTTAGGAAATGGAATTTCAAATGAACATTTTTTATGTAATAATTTATTGTGTACTAAATGTGATGTTAAAGTTTCTATTTTTGAAAATAAAATGTGGGATAGTTCTGTAAATTATTTATTTTTTAGAAATAATTATGCTAGACCTGAAATGTTAAAAAAAAAATTAATTGATTCTTATGGGACTAATTGCTATTCTTGCCAATGTACTTGGAATAATATTTCAGATGATTATGTAATTGCCTCTAAAGTCTCTAATTGGATTTGTTTAGGTCATCATTAAATATAAAAAAATTATATAAAAAAGATTGCTATACAAAAAGATAAAATTATAAAATAAAAATTTTAAATTTTATAAAAATAAATTTCTAAAAACCATTAATAATAAAAAAAAATAAAAATAAAATAAAAATAAAATAAAAAATAAAAGAATATTTTAATGGAACCCACTCAATATGAAAAAGACTTTACTGAAAATTTCCAAAACGTATACATAAATCAATACCCAGATCCAGAAGATCGTCCAATGACATTCTTTGACATAACAATAGACTCAAAACCAATAGGTAGAATAATATTCGAACTTTTCACAGATATAGTTCCAAAAACTTGTGAAAATTTTCGTCAATTATGTATATCACGTCAAAAATATGAATCATACTATCAAACTCCAATCCATAGAATAATACCAGATTATGTTGTTCATGGTGGTGATATAACTAGAGGTGATGGAAGAGGTGGTTGGAGTATTTATGGTAATTATTTTGAAGATGAAAATTTTAAAGCTAAACATAAAATTGAAGGATTGTTAACTATGGCTAATAAAGGTCCTAATACTAATAATTCACAATTTATGATTACTTTGTATCCTTTACCTTGGTTAGATGGGAAACATGTTGTTTTTGGAAGAGTTATTAAAGGATATGATGTTGTTAGGAAAATTGAAGAATGTGGAAGTCAAAATGGGAAACCTAAAAAAAAAGTTATGATTGCTAATTGTGGGGAAATTGGTAAACATTTTGGATTGAAGATTAATAAAGATAGTTATAGTTTTCTACATTCAAATTATTATGGGAATCAGAATAATACTTTTATTCATAATTATGGAAGTAATTTTGGGAATGAGAATTATAATAATTTAGGTGGAAATGGGGTTTCTGATAGTGGTTTTCAAGGAAATGAAAGTTTACAAAATAGTAATTTATATAGTAATAATAATAATAGTGGATTTATGGGAAGTAATTTTAATAATTCACAAAATAATTCTAATATGGTTGTTAATACTTTTTCAAATAATGGTTCTGGAAATAATTCATTTCCTAGTAATTTACAAAATAATAATTCATACACTAATAATAATTCAGAATCTAATTTTCAAAATAATAGTAATTTTCAAGAAAGCAGTACATTTATATATAATTATAATGATCCAAATAATTACAATAACATCCCATAAAACATCTTAATCTCTTTTTCTAATTTATTTATATTATTACTAATATATAATTAATATATACAAAAAATAAAAAAACTTAATATAATTCTTTAAAAATAAAAATTTCAAAAAAAAAATAAAAAATGGAAAAATTCAACTTAGCAATAAGTCGTTTCAACAGAGGTAAATTTGATGGTTGTATCCAATTATGTGACTTAATCCTTAAATTAAATCCAAATGACCTATCAACTCAACTTTTAAAAACCCATGCAATTCGTAGAAAAAATTATATAGATCACTTAGAATCAGATGAACAAACTTTAGGTGAGTTAATCTTAGACGACCATTCAATATCATCAGTACCTCGTCCAGGAACATCCCTTCGTCAAACAGGGACATCAAGAGCTCAAAATCCAATGATACGTCCAATCTCATCAACAGGTCGTCCAGTAACAGGTGTTGTTCGTCCAGGTTCAGTGGCTCGTGTTGGAACAGCATCAGGTCAAGTACTTAGAGGAACTACTGCCCGTGCTGGTACTAGTAGAGCTACTACAAGTGGTGGTAGATATTTAAGAATTGCAACTGCTAGTTTACAAAGTTTAAATAGTAATTTTAGTTTAGATACTAAAGATATTAATCCTAAAACAATAATTATGAAGAAAAGTTTATCTAAAGCAGTAGCTGATTATTTATTTTATGTAGAAAAAAATTTTAAATTATTATTGGAAATATCAAGTGAAGCAACAATTGCAAATAATTACAATGATTGGTGGTGGAAATATAATTTAGGTAAAGTATATTATAAATTAGGTTTATTAAATGATGCAGAAAAACAACTTCAATCAGCAATGAAATTAAATACAACATACCCATATATTCCCCTTCAATTATGTCATGTATATACAAAAATGGATCAACCAGCAAAAGCAATAGAAATACTAACAAAAGCAGCAAAAGATAATCCAGGAGAAATATATTTTAAAGTATACCATGCAAGAATATGTGAATTATTATCACAATACGAACAATCAATAGCATTATATAAAGAAGTTCTCTTATTAGATAATTGTAATTTCGAAGCAATAGCATGTATAGGAAGTAATCACTTTTACAATGACATGCCAGAAATTTCATTAAAATTCTATAAAAGATTATTTGAATTAGGAATCAACTCAGCAGAAGTATGGAATAATTTAGGTCTATGTGCTTTTTACGCAAATCAATTTGATTTTTGTTTATCATGTTTTGAAAGAGGTTTAATTTTAGCTGATGATGATATTGCAAGTAATATATGGTATAATATCAGTCATGTTGCAATTTGTATTGGTGATTTATCACTTGCTTATCAAGCTTTAAAAATTTGTTTAGCTTATTCTGGAGAAAATTTTGAAGCTTTTAATAATATTGGTGTACTTGAAATTAAGAGAGGAAATAAGGAACAAGCTAAAAGTAATTTTTTGAGATCTTGTAATTATACTGAATTTTCTTTTGAACCTTATTATAATTATGCTAAGTTGAAGTATGAAGATGATGATTATGAAGAAGCTTTTCAGTTTGCTAAGAAAAGTTTAGAGATTTATCCTCATCATTTTGAAAGTAAAGAGTTGATTGAGAAGATTAATAAAGAGTATAATAAGTAAATAAAAATATTTATGGAAATATTTTATATATTTTTTATTTTTTATTTTATTTTTTTTAAAAAAAAGTTTTTTTTTGTGAAGAGAAAATATAATTAGTTTAGTAATAAATAAGTAAAAGAATTATTTCTTATAAAATAATATTGAACAAAATTTAAAATTATATAACTAAAAGAAATAAAATTATATAACTTAAAGAATTACATATCTAAAAAAATTCATTTTTGAAAATAAATAATGAACTTAAATAATAAAGGAAAGAAAAAAAACTAATTTCCAAAAATAAATGAAAAGAAATATAAATTTCATAATCCCCAAATATAAAATTAAAAAACAATTAAAAAATCGATTTTTAAAATTTGAAAAATAAAACAAATCAAATTTTAAAATTAAAAAAATTATAATTTATATTATCCAAAAAAGTATTTATATGAAAAATAAAAGTTGACTTTATATTAAAATGCAACAGTTTCAAGATAACAATTCAAACCCGCCAAATGAAGAAAATAAAGAAGATATAAATTTAAATGAAATAGAAGAAAAAAGTGAAAAAATTGATAAAGAAAAAAAAGAAGAAATTAAAGTGAAAAAAAATTCAATTAAAAGAAACCCATTTGAAAAAACAATTGATGATTCCATATCAATTCTTAATTCAATCATTTCGGATGAAGTAAATAAAAATTATTTAACATTTTTTTTTAAATAGAATCCAACAAAAGATTTAGTTATCAAATTAATAAATAGACTTGAAAAAGAAATAATGAAAAAAGAAGATTTTTTCAAGTTAATAAAAGTTTATGAAAAAATTAAACAAGTAAGATCTTTCCGCCATAATATATTTAATTTTTTAGAAATGTGATAATTTTCCTTTAGATAATAATGATAATTTTGTAAATAATAAAGAAAATTTTGAAGAGTATAAAAATGATTTAATTGAAATTAAAGGGAATATGCTTCAAAAAAAAAGAAAAGCTGAAAATAATTTAAATGATACTATTAATAAAGAAATAAGCAATTTAAATGAGGAAATTAAAAATAATATCATTAATAATAATAATGATAATATTGAAGTAAAAATTGAAGATATGGATAAAGGAAAAAAAAATAAGAAAGATAAAAAGAAAAAGAAAGATGATAAAAAAAATAATGAAGATAATGAGAAAGATTCTATTAAAAAAGAAGAACAAATTGATGAAAAAAAGAATAATATAAATGAAGAAAATACAATTGAAAATTTTGATAAAAAAAATATTAATTCAGAAAAAAAAACTAAAGATAATAATTCAAATAATATTTTAAATTACTTTAAACCAAAAATAAAATCATCATTATCTTCAAATAATAATTTAAATAGAATGAATTCAACATTTACATTTGGAAGAACTGAAAGTAATAATATAGAAATTGAAAATAATATTAATGATGAAAATTTAAATAATAATTTATTAATTAATAAAAATCAAAATGACATAAATGAAAATAATACAAATCAATTATTCCCATTTGAAATAAAAAACAATTCCTTATCATTTAAAAAAGATTATTTAAGACCCGACATTCCTGAAAAAATAAAAAATTATTATTTACTATCATCAAATAATATAACAAAAGAAAATTATATTAATCAATTAAAAAATTATTTTTCCGAAATTAAAAAAAAACAAATTGAAAATCACAAACAAAAAACAAATACAATGAAAATAATTTATATTCATGATTCATTTATGCAAAATAAAAAATTCCCAGAAGTAAAAAGTTCAAAAATAAAAGGAAAAAATCCATTTTCAAAAGATGAATATTTAATAGATTATGATAAAGATAGTGAAGATGAATTTATGGAAGAAAATGCAGAAGATATTAAATCAAGTGATAAAGAAGATGAAGATGAAGAAGAAGAAGAAGATGAAGGAAAAGAAGAAATAGATAAATTTATAGTACCAGATGGACATTTAAGTGAAGATGAAATAAGTGAAAAAGATATTTTAGAAGATAGAAAAATGTTTGAAAATTCTAGAGGAAAAATTGGAGGAATTAAAGATATTTTATCTATTAGAAATGATTATAAAAAACCAGTTATTATTGATTTTAAAAAAGAAATTAGAAATAATGATGATAAATATAAATTATTAATTAATAAATTATCTATTTCAATTTTTAAGAGTTATAATTTAAAAGATGATTTTAATAATAATGTTGATAATGATGATAATATTGAAAATAATGATTTTCCCATTAAGTTTATTAATAAAACTAAAAAAAATTTAGGTTATAAAGATTCTATTAAAAATCATTTTGAAGATATTATTAGAGCAATTCATGGAAGTTTTGATACTAAAGAACAAATTACTATTATGTTAAATGAAAAATATCCTGATTTATCTAAAAAATCTTTACATAATTTCTTTAGAGATAAATGTATTAAATATAAACATAATATTAATCAAAAAAAATATTGGATTGTTAAACATGAAACATTAAATGAATTAAATTTATGTCATAATGAAATTCAAAATATATTAGATAAGAATTATAATGAGTTTGAAGAAAAGGAAAAGAAAAGATTGGAAGAAGTTGAATTAAATAGACAAAAAAATGGAATTGATAAAGTTGAAAAGAAAAATGATGAAAAAGAAAATGAAAATAGTAATATTAATACTTCAGAAAAAAAACAAAAAAAAAAAGAGAATTATAGTTAAAAAAGAAATTGAAGTAAATAAAAGTGAAAATAAAAATGTGAATTTGATTGAATTAAGTGAAGAAAATAATAAAAAAATTAGTCAAAGTAAAGAAAGTAGTGAAAAGAAAAAAAGAAAGAAAAATTCAAAAAAATTAGTTTTAAATAATATGTTAATTACTAATTTTAATTTATTGTCACCTAATAAAGTTTTGAATAAAATAAATGAAAAAAAACCAGAACAAGATGTAATTATAGAAATTCATAATAATGATGATATGGATATTGATATTGAAGAAGCTAAAATTTAAAAATATTATTAAAAGATTGATTTAAATAATTATTTTTTTGATTTTAATAAAAAAATTATAATATTTTAAATATTTATAATAAATAAAAAATAAATGAATAATCAAATAAATAATCATAAAAATTTTTATAGTTTAAATAATATAAAGCCCACTCATTTTAATTTTCAACCTCGATTGATAAAATATGGGCAAATAATTTATTCATTAAGGACTATATTTATTATATTACCAGATTCATTTGAAACTTTAAAAAAAAAAACTCAAGGATTAAATATTTATTATCCTATTAATAGTAAATATATACCAAATAAATTTGACCTTCCTAATCCTACATTAAATGATGTATTAATAAATAATTTAGAAGAAATATCTTATCATGTTTGTAAAAAAATAGAATTAGATATTAATAATCATACATATAAATTAAATTTATTTAATCAAAATTTAAATTTAATAACTTCAAATGAACAATTATCAATTCCAGATAAAAAAAATAATATAATATATATTAAAATATCAAATGCAGATATTGATGAAGAAAGAAAAGATATTGATAGATGTGATAATCATAATGATCCAAAATCAAAATTTATAATGACATCATCTAATATATTTAAAGAAGAAAATAAAGAATCATTATTTAATAATAAAGAAATACAAAGTAAAATTATAAATTCTGTAAATTCAGATATTTTATCAAATCAAAAAAATCTAACAACAAATTCCATTACAGAACAAACAGAATATGAAAAACATAAACAAATAGAAAATAAATTAAATCAAGATTATATTTCAAGAAATAATACAAAAAAACCATCAATAATGTCAATAGATTCAGATAATAAAATAGATTACGATATAAGTCAAATAATTTTAAATACTCATTCAAAATTAAATACAAGTAATTCAATTTTATTTAATCTTCCAAAAATTCCAATAACACATCACAAAGTAAAAATATCAATTGAAGATAAAGATATAATAATTCCAAGAAATAAAATTCAAATTAAAGAATTAAAATTAATAAATGATTTACAATCTCCTTTAGGTATTATAACAATGGAAAATGATGAAAATGATTTAACAAATGATGATGAAGAAGATTATATTCAAGATAATTTAACTTTATTTTATGAAATTAATGATAGTGTTAGAGAATTTACTATTAATAAAACTAATAAATTTATTACTGATAGTGAGGCTGGTTATTTTATTTTTTTAAAATTAAATTTTATTTTCTTTAATGAAATGGCAAATTTTCCTATTGTTCAATTAAAAAAACAATTTTTATTTTGTGCTTTTTTAAGTAAGGTTTTATTAGAAACTCAAGTTCAATTTCATAAAGATTTTTATAGTTTATGTAAAAGTGAAAAAATTGATAATTTTTCTTTTGTTTTGAAAATGAAAAATTTTAGAGATATTATTAATGAGTTTTATAAAGAATTTTTAATTATTACTAAAAATAAATTACAATTTATGAATATGATGAATAGTACTGATGAAACTATTTCTATCTCATATTTATTTACTATTCTTTTTATTTTTTTTCATAAAGGTTTATCTTTTAATATTGATAAAGAAATTGTATTTTTAATTTTAAAAAGTATTAAAATTCCTTTTGGAACTTCTTTAAATTTTCAATCATTTTGTAATTATTTAATATTTTTAACTCACAATAAATATATATCTTTTGATAAAAAGTTTTTGTTTTTAAAAGAATTAGTTAATAATCTTTCAACTCATCCAAAAAGAGTGATTTTATCTCAGAAATTATTTAAATTTTTTTTAATTAAAAAAAAGGATATAAAAATTATAATTGATAATGATATAGTTTCAATAAATTATCATAGAAATGTTCATTTAGTTCCAATTGTAGAAAAAATATATAATAAAATAATTAATTATTTAATATAATATCATTTATTTTACTTAATTTACACACTTATTTCATATTATATTATTTTTATTTAATTTCTAATTAATTTCAATTGATTTGAAATATTTTTAAATATATTAAATAATATATTTATAATAATATATCTTTTATAATGCAATATTTATTAACATAAAAACAATTATATTAATTAAAAAATAATTCAATTATTCATAGCCAATTTAAGATGTTTAAAAAACTTCATTTTTAAAATTAAAAATAAGCAAATTTGAAAAATGCAAATAATCCCAATAACAAAATACTTCCTATTATCAACAAACTTATTCAACTCATTCCAAAAATTAATAACTAAAAACCCAGTAGAATATAAAACCCCAATAAACAAAAAAATCCATTGAAATTTTTCAATAGGAATACACAAAATCATAACAGGAATATATATAGTAAAAGAATAAGCATAAATACACAAAATTAAAATAAAAGAAATATTACTTCCAAAAAAATACATACAAACATAAATAAGAATAGGAAGACAAAAACCAATACCATAAATAACATAAGCAGCAATTGGAATAAAAACTTGAAAATAATCTTCATTTGTAATTCCTTGTAAATATTTTGTCATTGAACCTGATGCTGCAATAACAAAAATTAATGTTGTATATATCCAAAATGGTCCATATAAATCTGGTTTTGATTCTATTAAATTATAAAAATTACTATTTAATGGTATTATTGATGCTATTAATCTTTCTTTTATTTCTTCTGTTTCTATGTTAAAGTATTGTTGAAGAAATGAACATTTTAATTTTTCTAACCAGGTTTCTGTTATATTCTCTCCTGAAATTTTTATTCTATTTTCTAAATCGTCATTGTTATTATTATTGTTATTGTTGTTATTATTGATATTTTTAGTTTCATTTTCTTCTTTTATACTTTTTATTGCATTTAGTAAATTATCATTTTTTTTTGGACCAAATGATGGAGTATTTTGGTATATTGGATATGGATTTTTTTGAGATTGTTTTCTACTATCTTGAGACTCACCAAATGTTGGAAAATCTCTTTCAGTATCTCTATTATAATTTTCAGGATCAGTGAACATTCTTTTTTATCTTATTTAATATTTATTTTTTTATTATTTTTATAAAGCTTGTATATTTATATTTAAAAATAAATTAATTATGTAATAATATCTAAAATTTATATAAATAACTGTGTATAAATTAACATAAAAATTATTTTAATATTTAAAAAATGAACAATCAATTTACAAACGATATGAAAATTCCACAAAATATATTAGAACCAAGAAAAGATACAAAAACAGGTTCAGGAATGGAAGAATTAGTAAATTATTTTTTTTAATATTTTTATTAGGGATTTGGAAATGAAAATGGAGAACCAAATGATTATCTTAGTTCATATAATTATTATATATATTATAATTCAATGAAACAAAAAAATGAAAATTTACCAAAACCAACCTTTAAATTACAACAAGATTTTGATTTTATGAATCAAGGGACAAATCCTTCTGATATTAATAATACAAATAATTTAACTGATATGATGAATAATCTCTCATTAGAACAAATGAATAATGAAAATCAAAATTTTTCTCCTTTTAATTTATATAATAATGATATTGGAAATAATAATAATAATAATCAAATGATGAATATGAATAATTGGGATGATGGAAGTAATGATTTTATGAATCAATTTAATAAACAAAATATGATTACTAATAATAATAATAAAAAAAATAATAAAAAAACATCTAAGAAACAAAGTAATAATAATATGGGAATGCAAATGAATAATATGAATAATTTAACTGGAAATTATGGTAATATGAATAATCCAATGGGTAATTTTAATAATTTTAATCCTAATCAAATGAATTTAATGAATAATGATTTTAATCAAAATTCTTTAATGAATCAAAATATGTTTGATCCTATATTTGGAAATAATAATTCTATGAATTTTAATAATCCAAATAATATGAATAATATATTTAATAATTATTATGGAAATAATTCAATGGATGCATTTAAAGGAATGGGAAATTTCCCAAATATAAATAACATGAATAATATTGGTAATATGAATAATATGAGTAATATGAGTAATATGAATAATTTAAATAATATTGGTAATATGAATATGGGAATGAATATGAACAATTATAATATGAATAGAATGGGATTTAATATGATGGGAATGGATCAAATGAATATGGGAATGAATATGAATAATTTATTAAATAATAAATCAATGAATACAAAAACAAAAACAAAATCATCGAAAAAAAAACAAGGTAATAAAAATATAAATCAAAATATGATGATGAATAATATTTTTAATTTAGGAGATAATAACATGAGAAATGAATTAAATTTTGGTTTAACAAATACAAAAAAAGATCAAATAGAAGAACCATCAATAGATGAAATAATAGAAAAAGCAGTAGAATACAGTAAAGAACATTCAGGAAGTAGATTAATTCAAAAAAAATATGAAGAATGTTCCCAAGAAGAAAGAGATAAAATATTTAATAAATTACAACCAGAAATATTATCTTTATCAAAAGATGTTTTTGGTAATTATGCAGTACAAAAAATTTTAGATTTCAAAGACGAAGAAAAAAATAATATAATATTCAATTCCTTAAAAGGAAAATTTTACGAATTATCACTTCATATGTATGGATGTAGAGTAATACAAAAAATAATTGATGTAATAGATAATGATAATATTAGTGAAATAGTTTCAGAAATAAATAATTATTATATTAAATGTATTGAAGATCAAAATGGAAATCATGTTATTCAAAAATTAATTGAAAAATTAAAACCAGATGAACAAACTGAATTAGTCAATGTTGTTTTATCACATGTTAATGAATTATGTATTCATCAATATGGTTGTAGAGTTATTCAAAAAATATTTGATTATTGTAATGAAGATGAAAAAAATAAAATGTTATCAGAAATAAATAAATCAATTAATGAATTATGTCATGATCAATATGGAAATTATGTAATTCAACATGTTTTAGAAAAGAGAAGTGGAGAAAAATGTAATGAAATATATCAAGCTTTAAAAGGAAAAATTTTCGATATGTCTATTCATAAATTTGCATCTAATGTTGTTGAAAGATGTCTTCATTATGGTACAAAAGAACAAAGAGATGGTATTATTGATGAAGTTATTGCTATTGATGACTCTGTTCATAATTCACTTTTAGGTTTAGTTAAAGATAAATTTGGTAATTATGTTGTTCAAAAAATTATTGAATATAGTGATCAAGAGAAAAAAGAACTTATTATTAAAAGAATAATTAATTCTCAAGCTTTGAAAAAAAGAGATGGATTTAGTAAACATGTTATTAATTTTATTGAAAAAATTGGATTTAATGCTATTACTGGACAGGCTAAAAATAATAATAATAATATGAATATGAATAATATGAATAATATTAATAATGTTAATAATATTAATAATCAATTTAATTCCATTCCTATTTTAGGTAATAATATGAATTTTATACAAAGAGATCCTAATGAACAACAATAGGATTTTTGAATATAAATAATAATTATTTATATCATTGTCTCTTGTTTTATAATTATATAAAACTTTATTTTAAATTACAATTTTAAATAGGAATTAAAAAATACTTTTTATAAAAAAATTATTATTCATTATTTGAATTAAAATTTTTATTTTTTTTATGTAATATAATTAATTAAATATATATTTATATTTTATCATTTTATAAAATTTATAAAAAATGGGACGAAAAAGAAATAATAGAGATAAATTATTTCAAACATATCAAGAATTATGTGATAAATGGTCAGAAGATAAAATTAATGTAGATAATAATGTAAAATATCTTCCATTTAATTATTGCAGTTTATCATTAACTCCTTTTAATGATGCAGTTTGTGATGAAAAAGGAAATATTTTTGAAAATAAATATATTATTCCATATATTGCTAAATTTCATAAAAATCCAATTACAGGAAATAATATTACAGTTAAAGATTTAATTCATTTAAATTTTAAAAGAGGAAATAATGGAGATTTAATTTGTCCTATTTCTTTAAAGGAATTAAATTATAATATGAAAATAATTGCTATAAAAGAAACTGGAAATGTTTATTCATATGATGTTTATCAAAAATTAAACAAAGATATTAGTAATTATAAAGATCTTTTGACTGATATTCCTTTTAAAAAAGAAAATGTTATTTTATTAAATGATCCAAATAATAAAAAATTAATTCCATCATTTAATTATATTAAATATAGAGATGAAGTAATATTTATTACTAAATTAGTTAATGAAACAGAAGATAATGAAAAAGTAAAAGAAATTAATTTACCTTCAAATTATGAAGAAATTATTGAAAATTATGAAAAAGATAATTCAAAAGATAAGCAAAGAAGATTAGAAATAATTGATATAATAAATAATAAAGAAAATATATCATTTATAGATTCATTAAATAAACAATGTAAAGTAGAATATGAAAATTATTTAAAAGTGGAAAAAGAAATAGAAGAATTATTATATGAAAATAAATTACCAATGAATGAAATAAAATCAAAAATAAATATATCATCAAATTGTTTTTTATATCATTTAAAACAAAATGAAAAATGGAAAAAATATTTTCACAATAACAAAAGTAGAATATTATCAAATGGAAAAATGGCATTATCATTAACATCAACTCAAATGGAATTAAATACAATATCATCTCAATTAATACCAAATGATGATGAATTAAGAACAATATATTATAATATAGTTAAAAGTTTACAAAAAAAAGCTTTTATAAAATTAAGTACAAATTTAGGAGATTTAAATTTAGAAATTTTTTGTAATTATGCACCAATGGCTTCTGAAAATTTTATTGAATTATGTTATAAAGGTTCATATAATAATAATAAATTTCATAGATTAATAAAAAATTTTATTATTCAAGGAGGTGATATTAAAGAAAATAATATTTTTGGACATAATTTCAAAGATGAATTTAATAATAAATATTCTCATAATCAAAAAGGAATTTTAAGTATGGCAAATTCAGGTCCTAATACAAATAATACACAATTTTTTTTTACTTTAGAAAATAATAAAGGTAATCATTTAGATAATAAACATACAATTTTTGGTAAAGTTGTTGGAGGAATACAAACTTTAGATTTAATTAATCAGGTTAAAGTTAATAAATTTACTAATGATGTTCCTTTAAGTGATATTATTATTATTAATACTGAAGTTTATAATAATCCTTTTAGAGAAGCTATTAGAGATATTTTATGGAAAGAAATTAAAGAAAAATATGGTGTTTTGAAAAATAATAATGATGATAAAAATGAAAAATTTGAAATATATTTTAAAAAGATTATTAAGGATGAAAAAGATTGTAATTCTGTAGGGAAATATTTAAATAAAAAAAGATTGATTGATAAAAGTGATGATGATTATCAAAAAAAATTGCAAAAATTTAAAGAATCAGAAGGGATTTATTTACATGATAATAAAGTTAAAATTAAAAGAGATGCTTTTGAAAATTGGTAATAAAATAATTATAATGTAATTTTTATAAAAAATTAATAAATTACTTAAAATTATTATTAATATAAAAAAAATATAATTAACTGTCTTATTTAAATTTGATTTCTTTATGTTCTTAATTGTAATCATATAATAAATATTACAATTTATACTAATATCTAAATTTAAATCCCAAATAATTACAATTAAAAAAAATTGAATTTTTTTCCTAAATTAGATATTAGATTCTTTCGATAAAAATATTCTATTTTGTGGAAGAGAATACTTAGATTTTCTTTGATAATATTCAATTTTTTTTTTTTGACTAAAATCTTCCAAAGTAGTCAACATATTATTATTAATTTTATTATGTTTCAAAATAATATCACTCATCAATCCTATAATATAATATTCCGTAATTAATTTTTCTTCAGATAAAACTTTCATTCTAATTTTTAATAATTGTCTAATTATATTATTACTTTTACAACTAAATAGATTACAAGTAACATCACAACAACTAAAACTTTTAATTTTTCCTCCTAATTTTTTCCTATAAAAAAAATTATCTTTTAAATTAACTTTAGAAATATTAGTTTCATTTATAAAATTATTCATTTGTATACTAGGTGTCCTTAACTTATTAGAAATAATAGGAGTGGCAATATTAGAACTTAAAATTCCAGTTAAATTAGTAGAAGTAATTCCTTTAGTACTAGTTTTTTTACCAAATTTTTCAGTTTTTTTTGATATATCAACTCTTAAATCATTAACTAAAGTAAATTCATGAATAAGATAATTTAAAAAATAACCAATAATCATAATTAATTTACTAACACCACTTATACTTGCTGAAACTTCTTGTATTTTTTGATATGTTCTATCATAAACTCCAGCTTGATTTTCCATCCAAAAATATACTACTCCATAAATTCCAGTATTATATTCTTCAATTGTGAATTTTTCATTTACATCTAAAGCAAAAGAATTTAAATCTGTTTCTTCATTGAATAACATTCCTGCATGTGTTGCTATTATAACTGGTTTAAAATTTAAATTATTTATTGTATATGATTCTAAAATCATTTGATTCCTTATTTTATTATAAAATCTAGTTAAAGGATAATGATAATTAGTAACATCAGCATATTGATCAATAAAATAAATAGCAAAACTAAATGATTTAAGAGCAAAACTATCACTTTCAATATCACTATAACAATTATTATTTCCTTCATCAGTATAATTTCTACATCTCATTAAAAAAATTCCATAAGTATTTGAATTAGGATGAGAATTTCCATGAGCAAGAATAGGATATTTAAAATTAATATCATTTTTTTCAATAATACTTTTATTAATAGCATCATAATATTTTTGAATACACATTCCTTGTTCAAAAGAAGTTTTATAAGCATCTAAATAAGTATTTAAATTATCAATATCTGATTTAGAACAAGGACCATAAATCCAATGATTATATAAACTCATATTTGAATTGTTTTTTATTATATCTGCATTTTCTTCAACTCCATAAATTGAAAATGCTCTATTATCATATAAAATATTATTTTCTTCTCCAGTTACTAAAAAATGAAAAATTCCAGATGAATTTAAAGGGAAAAACCCAACGTCTGAAATATATTTGTTATAAAAATATGATGTTGGGTTTAATTTTAATATGAAGTCTAATGAAAATATTATACTTAGGATTGTTATTGTTAAATAAGATATTATTGTTAGGAAACCTGATATGTTTGAGGCGTGTCTGTCACCGTTTTTGTAGTATAATGTTATTGGAGGAGATAAGTTATCACATGATTTTAACATCTTTTTTATTTTTTTCATTTTTCTTTTTTTTATATTTTTTTATCAAGTTGTTTTATTTTTATTGTTAAATGTTATTTTAATATTTTTTTTGTAAATTTTAATTTTAAATGTTATAATTATTATTTATTGAAATAAGGAATATATAAACAGATTATCTTTATAACTTTAATTCTTTAATTTTTTTCATATTTATAGATAATAAAACTCTTAATTGCCAAATCAATCAAAATTATATTCAATTTATAATATATAATTATCATTTTATAATACAAATATAATATATCTATTATTATTACATATAAACACATTCTTTTTATAAAAATTTATTAAAATCTTTTTCATTTATTAAAATTTCATCAATTACTTTTGATGTAAGAGGTTTTGAATAAAATCCATCTGCTTTACATGCAGAAACATTTACATTTCCACTACTTAACATAAATATTTTAACACTATTTAATTCAACACTATTTTTAATTATTGAACAAGTGAGCCCTCCATCAAGAAAAGGCATATTTTTATCAATAAATATTAAATTAATTGAATTATCTTTTAAAAAATGTTTATATACTATATATAAACATTCAATACCATTTTGAGAAAGTAGTATTTCTGGAGTTTGAATTTTTGATTTTGATTTAAAATATTTAATTAATGTATTTCTTGTTGATAATGCAGTTAATCTATCATCATCACATATTAAAATTTTTAAATTTTTTTGATTAAATATTTCTTCACTTTTACTATTTTTAAAATCATGAGATATAGTATATGATCTAGTATTATTTTGTAATTTAAAATTTAAATAATTTTTATTTATTGTAAATCTATGATTGAAAAGTAAGGAACTATTCTTTTTTTTTACTGCTATAATAAGTGGTTTTTTATTTCTTTCAAAATTAATACTAGTATTATATTTATTTTTTTTTCTACTCATAGTTTTTAAAACTATATAATTTTTATTATTAAAAGGATTATTTTTATTTTTAATAATTTCATTAATTTTATTAGAATTTTCATTAATATTTAAATTATAAGTATTATTACTTTCAATAAATGGAAAAGAATCTTTATTACCTGAATTAATTTCAGTAATTAATTTCTTTAAATCATTACTTAAAATAAATGTAGGATCAATAATATTATAATCATCTAATTCAAACCAAAATTTTGAGCCAACACCTTTCTGTGACTCATATTTTAATTCCGAACCACAAAAATTTAATATTTCATTTGTTATATATAATCCTAATCCAGAACCATTTTTATTCAAATATTGATTATTTTTAATCATTTGAAAAGGAGAATTCATATCATTTAAATCACTTTTATTAAAACCAACTCCAGTATCTGAAATAGTTATTTTTATTTTATTTTTAAATTTTTCTGCTGATAATTTAATATATCCTTTAATTGTAAATTTATATGAATTTGATAATAAATTAATTATAACTTGTTTAAATTTTATTTGACCAATTGAATTAATTTTCTTATGATATGGTATTTGAAAAGATTTTTCTATTTTAATATTTTTTTTCTCAAATGAACATCTTGATTCAAACATTTGAGCACAAAAATTTAAAGCTTCAATTGCATTAAATTCTTCTCTTTTTTCATTAGAAAAATTTAATCTATTTATATGTTCTTCTTTACTTAATCTATTTATATCAAATATAATATTCATTCCAAAATCACATAATGATTTTAAAAAATTTTTACTTTTTTCTGGAGTTAAATTACTATTTGTTTCATTGTCTTCTTTGTCATTAAAATCATTATTTGAATTAATTGTTATTTGACTATTTTCTATAAAACTTATTATTGATATTAAAATATTTTTTATTTCATGTGCACATTTTGCAAGGTATAAACTTTTTATTTTATATTCTTCTATTATATTTCCTTTTTTTATTAGTGGAATGTTTTTCTCAGTATTTAAATTTGACATTTATATAATTTAATTATTAAAATTTTTTTTTTTCAATTGAATATTTGTAAAAATCAATGTTATGTAATGGTTAATTATTATAAAAAGGAATAAATTTTAACTTATTCATTATTATTATAATGATTATTGAAAAAATAATTTTATTAAATACATTTTATTGTATATTATAAATATTTCCTTTACTAAACTAATTATAAATTTAGTAAATAAATTTTATATATATTCATACAATAAAATTCATTTGAAAAAAAAAAAATTCATTCTAAAAATAAAAAAAAAAAAAAAGAAAAAAAAAAATTTTTTAAAATTAACAAAAAAAAATAAAAAAAAATTTTATAAAATAAAAAT
>Ga0256407_10000900_pt1 | contig 67053 bp, 56 predicted proteins | sample RumenRJG_04DNA_FD_193489 | JGI IMG/M metagenome (GOLD analysis project Ga0256407, IMG submission 193489) | Bovine rumen microbial communities from Lethbridge, Alberta, Canada - RJG_04 | ecosystem: Host-associated > Mammals > Digestive system > Stomach > Rumen | place: Canada: Alberta... | reverse complement strand
CCGTTTACGACAAGAACGCCGGTGCCTACTATGTGAAGATAGCCAATGCCTTGACAACCGAGCAGCAGGTGAGCCTTCAGTTCAAGGGCATGAAACAGCTGTCGAAGGCTGAGACCATCCTGCTCACCGCCCGCAACGACGAGGCCGAGAACACCCTGGCCAACGACAAGGCCATCGTGCCGCAGACCGTGAAGGCCCAGCCCGAGGGCAATGTGCTCAACGTGAAGATGCCCAAGCGCTCTTTCGTAGTGGTGAAGGTGCAACCCTAACATATACAATAATTTCCACGTTTCGTGCTTGATACGTTTCAAAACGGGTCAAGCACGAATTTTTATCCGTTTTTTTATCGAAATAAACAACTTTTAACAACAGATTACGGGTGATAGCAATTATTATTACTTAAATTTGCAGACGGAATAATACATAACCTAAATCATGCATATTATGATGAAAAAATTATTTGTCACCCTCATCTGCACACTCATGGCTTTTGCGGGTATGGCCCAGTCCAAGCTTCCGGCAGTCACACTGAAAAGCATGGACGGCAAGACCGTCAGTACCGACACCCTTTCCAACAACGGAAAGCCTATCATCATCGACTTCTTTGCCACTTGGTGCAAGCCCTGCAACCGCGAGCTCACCGCCATCAGCGAAGTGTACGAAGACTGGCAGGAAGAGACCGGCGTGAAACTGATAGCCGTCTCCATTGACCAAGCCCAGAATATCAATAAAGTGAAACCGCTCGTCGACAACCACGGCTGGCCCTATGAGGTGCTGCTCGACCCGAACAGCGACTTCAAGCGCGCGCTGGGCATACAGATGATACCCTATGTGCTGATAGTGGACGGCGACGGCAACATCGTCTACAAGCACAACGGCTACACCGAGGGCGCTGAGGAAGAACTCATTCAGAAAGTACGTGAACTGGTGAAGTAATGAGAAAACATATTTGTCTGCTGGCCCTTCTGTGCCTGTCGGCCTCGCTGTCGGCACAGGAGGAGCAACGGAAGCTTACGCTGAGCGGAAGTATTCAGAGCGATGTGCTCATCCCTGAGGAAGACGAGGCCATCGGTGCCAAGAAATACAACGACTGGGCACTGACCAACACTTATGCCGACCTCAATCTGAACAGTGAGTACATCGACGCCGGTGCCCGATTCGAATTTCTGAAACACCCCCTCCCTGGTTATGAGAACGACATCAAAGGATGGGGTGTGCCTTATGTATTCGTGAAAGGCCACTACAAGAACATCGAAGTGACGGCCGGTAACTTCTACGAGCAGTTCGGCTCCGGCTTCATCCTGCGCACCTACGAGGAGCGCAGCCTCGGCATCGACAACTCGCTGCTGGGCGGCCGCGTGGTGTACCGTCCGTTCAAGGGTGTAACAGTAAAAGCCCTCACCGGCGAGCAGCGCCGCTACTGGGCCCACAACGACTCCTGGATAACCGGCGGCGACTTGGAGCTGAACCTCGACGAATGGTCGAAGAAACTGCAGGAGCACGGCACCCACATCACCCTGGGCGCCTCGTTTGTGAACAAGCATGAGAAAGCCGACGAGATATTCGCCGACGCCACCCATAAGCTCAATATGCCTGAAAACGTGAACGCCTTCGACGTGCGTGCCCGTTTCCAGCACGGCAACGTGAACATTCTGGCCGAGTATGCCCAGAAGTCGCAAGACCCCTCTTTCGACAACGGTTATATCTACCGTAAAGGCAACGTGGCCATGCTCTCCGCTTCCTATTCGAAGCGCGGCATGAGCCTGCTGCTGCAGGCCAAGCGCAGCGACAACATGTCGTTCCGCAGCGACCGCGGCATGGTGGGCACCTCGTCGTTTATCAACCACCTGCCCGCCTTTACCATGGACCACACCTACAACCTGGCAGCCATGTATCCCTATGCCACGCAGCCCCTGGGCGAATGGGCCTACCAGGCCGAGTTCGGCTATACCTTCAAGCGCAAGACCTTCCTTGGCGGCAAATACGGCACCAGCATCAAGCTCAACTACTCGTATGTACATGGCATCGACAAGAATGAGCCGGCTCCGCTGCTCGACGGCTCCACCACCCTCCGTGGCACCAAGGGCTATGGCTCCGCCTTCTGGAAGTGGGGCGGCGGCATGTACTATCAGGACATGAACATCCAGATAGAGAAGAAGCTCACCAAGGACTTCAAACTCAACCTCATGCTCATGAACCAGTTCTACAACATGACGGTTGTGGAAGGCGAGGGCGGCATGGTCCACTCCAACATCTACGTGGCCGAGGGTAAATACCGCATTAACAACAAGCTCACCCTGCGCGGCGAGCTGCAATACCTCACCACCGGCGAAGACGACCACGATTGGGCTTTCGGACTGCTCGAGCTCAGCTTCCTGCCCCACTGGATGTTCACCATCGCCGATGAATGGAACTGTGGTGTGACCAACACACACTACTATCAGGCCCTCGTGACCTACAATTTGGGCAGCCACCGCATCCAGGCCGGCTACGGCCGCACCAGCGACGGCTACAACTGCTCGGGCGGTGTGTGCCGCTATGTGCCGTCGCAACGCGGTTTCACCCTGTCGTACAATTACAATTTCTGATTATGAAGAGAATTCTGCTACACCTTATTATATATATTATAGCGGCTCCCGCACTGCTTCTGCTCACCGGCTGCGACGAAGTGGACGAGGCCGACCGCTATGTGTATGTGAAACCCGCCGCTGTGGGTCGCAATATCCTCATTGAGGACTATACCGGCCAGCGCTGTGTGAACTGCCCCACCGGCAACGACCAGCTGCATGCCCTGCAGGAACAGTACGGTGCCGACACCGTCATCGTGGTGGGCTTCCACTCGGGTCCCCTGGCCAAGTCGGTGCGCCGTGTGCCCTATGCGCTGTGGACCCAGGACGGCGAAGACTACTACAACCACTGGAAGGTGGAGAACCAACCCTCCATCTTTATAGACCGTGTGACGCTCAACGAGACCACCACCGCATGGCCCACCCTGGTGCGCGACGAGCTGCAGAAGCCGGCCTCGCTGAAACTGACCGCCAAGGCCACCGCCTACAGTGCCGCCGACTCGCTGTGCACCTTCGAGGTGTATGCGCAGGGCACCGACGGCACCACCACCGGCCATGTGCAGCTGTGGATAACAGAAGACGGCATCACCGACTTCCAGTACATGCTCGACGGATCGGTGAACCGTGAGTACGTGCACAACCATGTATACCGCATGGCCGTGAATGGCCTGTGGGGCGACGATTTCAGCATCAAGGAGGGCGAAGAGAAGACTCTTCCCTACACCTGCAAGCTGAAAGGCGGTTGGAAACCCGAAAACATGCACATGGTGGCCTTTGTCTACAACGACAGCGGTGTGCAACAGGTGACCACCTGCACCGTCATTCCCGCCGAAGAACCGACAGCTGAAGAAGAGTAACCAAGCAACAACAACTAAAAATCCCAGAATATGAAAAAAATCTTTACCCTTATGTTCGCCCTCGCAGGGTGCTGCGGCTTTGCCATGGCACAGGACGACGAGGAAGTGAACGACTCCTACCAGTTCATCAATGCCGCCGGCGAGATTATCGAAAACGGCAGCACCATCGTGATGCAGAACGTGGAGACAGAAGAAGACCCCGGTACCGGTGAAATCACCTACAAGGTGCCCGCTGACTTCCAGGTGAAAAACGTTTCCAACTCTTTCGGCGAGGCCGTGCGCCTGTGCATGAACATCACCCGTATAGACAACGGTGAGTTCTCCACCTGCGCCCTGGGCAACTGCATTCCCCCCAAATCGGAAGTCGGTGAACTCTTTACCTCTGCTCAGAAGCTCGATATGGGTGCCGCCAGCGGCGACCTGCTCACCGAGTGGTATGCCTTCGAATACGGCAAGTGCATTGTGGAGATGCAGATGGAGGTGGGCGAGATCGTGGGCTTCGGCACTTTCACCTTCCTGGAATACGGTCCGAAGATTACCGTTGAGTTCAACAATCCCGACCCCGCCGGCATCAGCGAGGCCGCCGGCAAGACGGTGACTCCCGTGGAGCGCTATACCCTCGACGGCCGTACCGCCACTGCTGCCCAGAAGGGTATCCAGGTAGTGCGCTACTCCGACGGCAGCGTGCGCAAAGTGGCTGTGAAATAAGAAGAGACATTCATCTTAAAACATAAACTGTTATGAGAAAAATTTTACTTTCTTTGATTTGCGTCGCCACCGCAGCCATGGCCTACGCCGTGGAGATTCCCGTGGGCTACTCCAAGGGACAGATAGCCGGTTCGAGCGACTACGTCGTAAACGGCAAAGGCGCCGTGGGTGCTGCCACCAGGATTTCTCCCGAGCTCACCGCCCCCTATGTGGGCAATGAGATACGCGGTCTGGCAGTGGGTATCATCGACTCGCGCTATTGCGACTCCATCCGTGTGTTTGTGTCCAACAGCCTCGACGGCGAGTATCTTGCCACCGGTTTCATCACCCGTAAGGATGCCGATTCAAGCAAGCGCCCCGCCGACGGTTGGAACAACATTCCCCTCGACAATGCCGTCGCCATCACCGAGGGACAAGAGCTGTTCATCGGCTTTATGTTCTACCAGCGCTACAAGTGCGAGGCCCTCTCATTCGTGGGCAGCGCCGACGAGAACCGCACCTATGTGAAGCGCGGCGCACTCGGCGAGTGGGAAGATGCCAGCAACAAGGGCAACATCAGCTTGGAGATGCTCATCGACGGCGAGAGCATGCCGCAGTATGACCTGCGTCTCGACGGCGCCAAGGGTATGCTCGAGAGCCCGGGCGTGATGAGCGCTACCCTCACCGTGACCAACAACGGTCAGGTGACTCCCGCCAACTTCGACCTTACCTTCACAGCCGAAGGTTTCAGCTATGTGGCTACCGTCAGTGAGGTGCCGGCTCCCGCCCTGGCAAAAGAAGTCAAGGTGGTGATGAACGATGTGCCCGACGGTGTGGGTTTTGACAAACCCATCACGGTGACAGTATCACGCATTGAAGGCGGCGAGGATGCCGTTCCCGGCGACAACGACCGCATACTCGGCGTGAAGGTGAAACGCAATGTGGTGGTGGAGGAATTCACCGGCACCGGCTGCGGCTGGTGTCCGCGCGGACTCGTGGGTATGGAGAAGATGCGCAACATCTACGGCGATCGCTTTGTGGGTGTGGGCATACACCAGTACAACTCCTCCGACCCCATGTATCCCACCCGCTACAAGAACCTTGGCTTCAGCGGTGCTCCCTCCTGCACCGTCAACCGTACCACAATAACCGACCCCTACTACGGTACCGACAATATCGACATCTGCCACGACTTTGAGGCAGCCATGAACGAGGGTGCCATGGCATCGGTAGAGGTAACCGGCGCCTATGGTGAGGGCAAGACCACGGTCGACGCCACCGCCACCATCACCGCTCAGGACAATCTCTCGGGTCTGAAGCTCACCTTCGTGCTCATTGCCGACAGCTTGACCGGCACTACAGCAGCCTGGAAGCAGCAGAACTACTATGCCTCCAACTACAGTGCTTCTCAGCTGCCCGACGACATGTCACAGTTTGGTGCCGGTGGTGCAAACGGCCAGAGCTCATTCTTCTGGGTGTTCAACGATGTGGCCATCGGCACCTACTATGAGAGCGGCCAGTATGAGATGGGCCTCGACAACCTGGAGCAGGGCCAGAGCGTGACCGTGAACTACACACTCGACATGCCCACCAAGGCAGCCTTGGTCAACGCCCTTAACTACGACTACGTGGCCGTGATAGCCATGGTGCTCGACAGCCAGGGCCATGTGATGAATGCCGGCAAGTACTATCTCGGCGGTGTGGACCCCACCGGCATCCAGACGGTGTCGGAAGAGAACAGCAATGTGAGAGAGGTGGCCCGCTACACCATCGACGGCCGCCGCATCAGCTCGGCCCAGCCCGGTCTGAACATCGTGAAGCTTTCCAACGGACGCTCCTACAAAGTGATGGTGAAGTAAGATAATCATCACACATTAGTTAAATACATTTAAAAAGGTGGATGTACCAATCGGCACATCCACCTTTTTTGTTCAGAAATCCGCATAAAAAATCTATTTTTCTATCAAATTGTATGTTCTGCAACACAAAAAGTCGAAAAAATGTAATGATTATGTGCTTTTTTCGTTAAAAATTCAACGAATTTACATTTGTTTCAAATTTATTGCCTATATTTGCAGAAGAATATTCTTTGTTTAGACTTTTTTTAATTTTAATCTATAATTTATTGTTTCACTAAAAAGGATTGATATGAGTAAGAAGTTTACATCTGTCGTTGTGACAATGCTGGCCATGCTGGTGTTGTTCGCAGTTCCGGCTTCGGCGCAGAAGCGTCCGGATCCAAAGACCATGAAACAAGCGGTAATGGACCGTTCCAAGTTCGACCGCAAAGTTTCGAAAATGATTCACCCTTATGCCACGAAGATGAACCCCAGCCGGAAGGAACTTCCCTCGGGCAAATTCGTCAAGCAACAGGCCATTCAGAAAAACGCCATCAAGGCAGCGGCCCTCAATCCGCTCTATGGCCAGTTGGTATACGATGCATCATGGACCACAGAGACCGCAGCCTTTGGTATCTACTCCATTATGCCGCAGGCTCCCGCCAACATTACCCCTGTGATTCTGCACGACTACCTTGGCGGCTTTAATGGCGGTGCCATTATCGACAACAAGTTCTATGTACACTATTACATCGAGTTCTGGGGCATGATGTTCATGCTCCGCGAGTGCTACGACCTGGAGACAGGCGAGCAAGTGCCCCTGGAAAACACCGAAATCGACATTACCGACTTGGCAACGGTTACATCCTATGACGCCAACACCGGCCTGTCGTACGGTATCTTCTACAATGAGGAAGGTTATGCCAACACCATCGCCAGCTACGACTATCTGAATGCCACCCAGACCGTGATTGGCACGACCAACAAGAACTATCTGGCCTGCGCTGTCGACGGTAAGGGCAGCCTCTTCGGCATTGACAGCAATGGCGACCTCTACAAGATTGACCTCAGCAACGGTGCAGAGACCCTCGTGGGCAACACCGGTGCTCTGCCCGCATACTTGCAGTCGGCCGCTATCGATCCCTCCACAGGTGCCATGTACTGGGCTTTCCTCGATGGTGTGAACTCCGCTCTGTATCAGGTGAACACCGAGACCGCCGCCACCACAGAGATTTTCGCCTTCGACACGATGAACGAGATTCAATACCTGCAGTCGATGGCTCCCGATGCAGCCGCCGATGCTCCTGCAGCCGTAAGCGACCTCGTAGCCTCTCTGGCCGCCGACGACCCCAACACGCTCGTGCTGAACTTCACCATGCCGAGCACCACTGTGAACGGTGATCCTCTGCTGGGTGCCCTGCAGTATTCTGTCGATCTGAACGGCAACGTGACCACAGCCGACGCTCAGCCGGGCGAGGCCGTGACCGCCACCTTCAATGGTCTGGAGACCGGTATGTACAACATTGTGGTGAGAGCCATCAGTGCTGTTGGCAACGGTGCCAGCGCCAAGACCAAGATCTGGGTAGGTGCCGATGAGGTGAAGGCTCCTGAATTCGCCAGCCTCACCATCGACGAGAACCTTCTCGCCACTGTCACCTGGGCCCCCGTCACCGAGGGTATCCATGATGGCTATGTGAATCCCGAAGCTGTGACCTACCGCGTGGTGCGCTATCCCGAGGAAGTGGTGGTGGCCGACGGTATTGCCGCTACTACCTTCACGGAGACCGTGGCTGTCGATCCCATGCGTATGGTATGGTACGAGGTGACCGCTCTCTATGAGGGCAAGCCCAGCCAGCCCACAGCAACCAACAGTGTGAAGGTGGGCAACCCGCTGAAACCTTCCTACACCTACAACTTCGACAACACCCAGGACGGTCTGTGGACCGTGATTGACTCCAACAACGACGGCAGCAGCTGGTTTTTCAATGCCGGCTATGCCGCCTGCCGTTACAGTGGCACCAACTCTGGCGACGACTGGCTGCTCTCACCCTCCTTCGAGCTCAAGGCAGGCAAGAAGTACCTGCTCTTGTTCGACACCTGGTGCATGGGATCCTACTATCCTGAGCGCGTTGAGGCCGGTGTAGGCCAGGGCGAGGATGTCTTTGGCTATGACATGCTGATCGACCCGACCGATGTGACTTGGACCTCCGATGCAGCCCAGACCCTCTCCGCAGTGGTTGAGGTTTCTGCCGACGGTGTCTACAACATCGGTATCCACTCGATCTCCGATCCCGATATGTACTATCTCTGCGTGAGCAACTTCGCACTGATCGACGGTGATACTCCCGGTGCTGCTACCAACGTTATTCCCGTGGCCGGTGAGCAGGGTGCCCTCAGCGCCACCATCAACTTCACCGCTCCTACCGTCACCAGTGGCGGCGATGCCCTCAGTGCCATCTCCAAGATTGAGGTGAAGCGCGGTACTCAGCTGATTGGTACCATTGAGAATCCCGCCGTTGGCGCTGAGTTGTCGGTCATCGACGAGTCGCTGCCCGAGGCTGGTCTCTACACCTATACCGTCCAGGCCTTCAATGAGAGCGGTTCCGGTTTGGTGGTCAACGCCAGCGTGTATGTGGGTAAGGACATTCCCGCTGCTCCTGTTGTGACAGCTGTCGACAACATGCCGGGTGTCACCCTGACATGGGAGCCTGTCACTGTCGGTATGAACGGTGGTTATGTTGATCCCGCCGAGATTGTTTACGAGATTCATGAGGTAGTGAACAACAGCATTGGTGATGTCATCGCCACCACCAGCGAGACTACCTTCGTGGATGCAGCCGCCAACATCGACGAGGTGCCCGTGGGCTGGCATCAGTATGTAATCTACGCCAACAACTCCGTGGGCCAGAGTCCTTATGGCATTGGTGCCCTGGTGGGCGGTGCTCCTGTGAGCCTGCCGTTCATCGACGCATTCAACCTGACACCCGACGGAAGCGCCCTTGAGAAGAGCTGGTTCGTCTCCGCAACGGAAGGCACCTCACAGTGGGGTATCACCACCGATATGTCGAGCGACGACAACGGCGTGTGCGGTTACTTCGCAGCCGCTGGAGCCGGTGAGGTCGCCAACTTGATGTGCCAGCGTATCAGCATGGACGGTGCTGCCGCTCCTGTGGCCATGTTCAAGTACTTCATGTATCCTGGCGACGACATCAAGCTCTGCTTCGGTTATGACAAGCAGGACGGCAACGGTATTGTGGAACTGGCTGAGGTGGCCGACGGCAAGAACGTCACCGAGGAAGGCTGGCAGACCGCCATTGTCGACGTTTCGTCGCTGGTGGGCAGCACACCTGTTGTGTTCTGCTGGATTGCCAAGGCCAATGAGGCCGAAGCCATGGTATTTGTTGATGAAATCCGCATCGGCGATGTCTACGAGCAGGATATGGCAGCTGTTGCCATCACCGCACCGAAGGCCATCCAGGTGGGTGAGAGCGGCGCTGTGAACATCACCGTGCTCAACAACGGCGCCAATGCCGTGGAGGCTGGCGACTACACCGTGAAGCTGTTCGCAGGTGAGAAGGAAGTGGCCGAGATCACTGAGACTCCCGCCCTCGCAGCCTACAGCGGAACAGCTGTGCTCAACACCAGCTACACCGCCCGTGTGGTCGACGCATCCCCGCTCACCCTCACTGCTGAGGTGGTGTTCGAGAAAGACCTCGACCTGCGCAACAACACTGCACAGACCAGTGTCAATATCCGTCAGAACAAGGTCGACGCTGTGAACGACCTTGCAGCCTTCACTACCGGCTGGCCCGCCGTGAAGCTCACATGGAGCGCTCCGAAACCTGCCGTAGGACCTGGCACCGGTGTTCTCGTCACTGAGGACTTCGAGGATCAGGAAGTATTCCAGGATTGCGACAATGGTGGCATCGACTTCGACATCCAGACCGGTATGATCGGTGGCTGGACCGTGTACAACGGCGACAACTACTACTCATACGGTTGGAACGGTGTCACCTTCCCCGGACAGAACACTCCGCGCGCCTTCATCGTCTTCAACCCGAGCAACTACTTCGACCTGACCGAGGGCAATGCACATGCACTCGTACCGTACTCCGGCGACCAGTACATGCTGTCGCACGATGCTACTCCCAACGAGACCGGAACTCCCATCCAGACTGACGACTGGCTCATCTCGCCCGCTCTCTCCGGCAATGCACAGACCGTAAGCTTCTTCGCTACGGAGATTACCGACCAGTACGGCCACGAGAGCTTCGAGGTGCTCTATTCTACCACCGACACCAATCCTGAGAGCTTCACCAAGGTGTACGACGGACAAGCTTCTACCGAGTGGACAGAGATAGAGATTGACCTGCCCGAGGGTGCCAAGTACTTCGCCATCCGCAACATCTCGACCGATGTGTTCGGTCTGATGATCGACGATGTGACCTATGAGGCTTCCGCCGCTGTGGCTGCCGTCAAGGGTGCTGATCTGGAGATTACCGGTTACAACGTATACCGCGACGGCGAGCTCATCGCTACCGTGGGTGCCGATGTGAACGAGTATCTTGACGTGAACGAGACCGACGGTCTGCACTCCTACAACGTGACCGTGCTCTACGGCACTGTTGAGTCGCCGCTGTCGAACACTGTTTCCGTGGTGACCGCCATCGAGGAGCTCCAGACCGCTGAGGGCATGGAGAATGCCGACATCACCGTCTATGGTGCCAACGGTGCCATCATCGCACGCGGCAAGGGTGTGTTCAACTCACTCCGCACCGGTGTGTATGTAATCAAGGACAATGTGACCGGTGCTGTGAAGGGTGTTTCTAAGAAATAACCTTACAAGCCGTCATTCTTAAAACAAGGGCCGCATTCCAAAGGGGATGCGGCCCTTTTTTATCAATTCTACCGATGTGTACCCTAAGCGGTGGACATCTTGCGGCCTCACAGCGTACCAAAGCCGTTTTTCCAAACATTTTTGCCTATGAAAGTGCACAGTATCAATATATTTTGTTACCTTTGCAACGAATATAAACATTTAGAAACAACCTCCTTTCACCTACCCTAACAAAAACATCGTTATGACAATCCGGAACCGAATGGCCCTGCTTTTTGTGCTGCTTTTTGCCGCCCTGCAGGGATCCATAGCCGCACCCAGAACCCTGTCGCAAATGAAGGCTGCCGCCCAGGCCGCTCTCAAATCACACGCACGGACACTTGGTGCCAATAAGGAGCTGAAGGCCATCCTCACCAAAGAGCAGGTGGCCCTGATAGGCTATAATGACGGTCCCTATGCCGTGGTGGCAGCCGACGACCGTTTCCCCGCCGTGCTTGGTGTGTCGAAGACCCCCTACTCTGGCGGTGCGAACGCCAATTTCGAGTTTTGGCTCAAAGCCATGTCGGGTGCGCTTGCCTACCGTGTCCAGCACAACATGCCCGCCCATATCATCACCCCCGACCCAGCCTTTTTCCCCGCCAGCGTAGAGCCGCTCTGCAGCTCGTTCTGGGATCAGCTCACCCCCTACAACAACCTGCTTCCCTCCGGCATCTATACCGGTTGCGTGGCCACCGCCATGGCACAGGTGCTCTACTACCATAAGGCACCCGAGCACGGCACCGGCACGCGCACCATTCAGGCCAAGGGTACCCCAGTGACCGCCAACTTCGAGGAGGACTACTACGACTGGGACAACATGATTGATGTGTACCGTGGCAACTACAGTGACGAAGAGGGCAATGCCGTGGCCCTGCTCATGCGCGACTGCGGTGTGGCCGCCAACATGAACTACGGCAATGCCTGGGACGGCGGCAGCGGTGCCTACTCACAGGATGCCGCCTCCGGTCTGCGCACCTATCTCAACATGCCCGAGGCCGAATGCAAGGAGCGCGACCGTTACAGCGACACCGAATGGATGGAGATGGTTTTCAATGAGTTGGCCTTCGTGGGTCCGCTCTACTACGGCGGCACCGACATGCAGCTCTATTCCGGCCACGCCTTCGTGCTGCACGGCTACAACGAGGAAGGCCTCGTCTATGTGAACTGGGGCTGGAGCGGCGACGACGACGGTTTCTTCGACATCTCCCTGCTCAACCCTCCCGGCTACAAGTTCAGCACCGGTCAGGACATGATTATCGGTGTGCACGGCGACCTCAACGCCAGGGCCTCGCGCAATGACACCATTCAGATGGAACAGGCCGGGCAGTTGCTCAATAAGCTGGCCGAGCTCGTTCCCGCCGACTCGCTCAACCTCATTGCCGGCCTCAAGGTGAGCGGCCCCATCAACGGTGCCGACCTTCTCACCCTGCGGTCCATGGCCGGCTGCGACGAGGAGATGAACATGTTCAGGGGCACGCTCCGCAGCCTCGACCTCAGCGAGGCCACCTTCGTGGGCGGCGGCGGCCATTTCATCAACACGGGTTCCCGTCAGATTTCCACGGCAGCCAACCGTGTGCCGGAACTGGCTTTCTACGGTTGCCGCTCGCTCAGCACGCTCATTCTTCCAAAGAACATTGTGAGCATAGGCAAGGGCGCCTTTGCCATGTGCACCGGGCTCAACAGCCTTGAACTGCCCGAAGCCAATGACAGCCAGGAATACATCCTTGAAGACCAGACCCTCTATCTGAAGTCCGATCCCAACACCATTTACGAGGTGCTGCCCACCGCCAAGGGGGCATATGAGGTGGAGAAAGGCCGCACTGCCGTGGCCGACTATGCCTTCTCCGGCTGCAGCAAGATTACCAAGATTCAGCTGCCCTCCACCGTCACCGAGATAGGCACCAGAGCTTTCCAGAGCTGCTCCGGCCTGAAAGAGTTCAGAATGGCCCACAAGGAGGTTCCCCAGACCGGCAGCGCCGCCCTTGAGGGTGTGAATTTCAACAATGCCATCCTCTATGTGCGTGCCGGCATGAAAGACAGTTTCCGCTATCACAGCGAGTGGGGCAAGTTCGGCAAGGCACCGCTCGACAACATCAAGGAGTTCGGCTCCGCCGTCACCGCCCGCAATGCCGGCCGCGACTACGGTGAGGAGAATCCCCGGTTCGGCTACCAGTACAGCGGCGACCGTCCCAACGGCACCCCTGCCCTCAGTTGCGACGCCGACATCTACTCACCCGCAGGCAAGTATGTGATCCACGTGGAGCCTGGCACCATCACCGACGAGGTGGTCGACTACTACGACGGCACCCTTACCATTTGGAAGGCCAAGCTGAAAGTGAGCGTGGGCAACTACGAGCGCTTTGTGGGAGAGGAGAATCCCGAGTTCGAGCTTACCTACGACGGTTTCAAACTCGGCGAGACCCCCGACGTGCTCACCAAACAGCCCGTTGCCGCCACCACCGCCACCATCGACTCGCCCGAGGGCGAATACCCCATCACCATCAGCGGCGGCGAGGCCCAGAACTACGACTTCCGCTACCATGCCGGTGTACTGAAGGTCGTCGCCGACCCCTCCGGCATCACCGAGCTGCGGAACAGCGACAAGACCTTCGATGTCTACACCGTCGACGGCATCAGAGTGGGCCAGGGCATCAGCCTGCAGACCCTGAGCAAGGGTGTGTACGTGGTGAATGGCCACAAAATCGTAATCAAATAATAATCAGCGACATAGATTGACCTTATTGTCAAGTGTGAAGGGCCATGCCAAGCTATCTTGCGCATGGCCCTCTCAACAAAGCCCCAACCAGCATCCAACTTAAAAAAACAACCGCCTCATGTATAAGAACAGACTCCTCATGGCTGCAGCCGCACTGATGGTCGGCACCCTCCTGCAAGCCGCTCCACGCACAGAAGCACAGATGCGGGCTGCCGCAGCCGCAGCCCTTAACCGCACCCGCCTCGCCGGCATGGCCCGTGTCGCCGGCAGCCAGCTGCTCCCTGTGGAGAAGACGTCCGAATACCATGTCTACGCCCTTGAGGCAGGCGGTTTTGCCATCGTGGCCACCGACGACCTGCTGCCCGATGTGCTGGGCTACTCAGCCAAGGCCTACCGTCAGCAGAGCGACAACCCCCATTACCAGTGGTGGCTGCAGTGCGTGGAGGAGGTGTCGCGCCAGACGCGCAAGGCCAACAAGCCCCTGCGTGTAGTGGCTCCCGACACCACGAAATACGCCGCATCCGTCGCCACGATGATGCGCTCCGAGTGGGGCCAGACCGACCCCTACTGGAACCAATGCCCCGTTACCACCGACACCTGCGTGGTGGGCTGTGTGGCCACCGCCATGTCGCAGATACTCTACTATCACCGCGCCCCTGTTCACGGTAAAGGTTCCCACTCGCTGTGGCTGGAAGGCCAGACCTACACAGCCGACTTCGGCAGCGCCACCTACGACTACGACAACATGCTCGACTTCTACGCCGCCATCCCCTACACCCAGGAGCAGGCCGATGCCGTGGCCCAGCTCTGCTCCCATTGCGGCATCGCTGTCGACATGCAGTACAGCCCTGAAGGCTCCGGTGCCTATTCGCAGGACGCCGCCGACGCCCTCGACCGCTACTTTGGCTTCAGCGAAGCCCGCTACCTCTCCCGCAACAGCTACTCTGAGAGCGAATGGATGGACATCCTCTTTGAGCAGTTCAACAACGGCTGGCCCGTCTACTATTCTGGTTCCGACCCCAATCCGGTTGACGGCGGCGGCCACGCCTTCGTGCTCGACGGCTATGACGAGAAGGGACTGGTGAGTGTGAACTGGGGCTGGAACGGCTGTGAGAACGGCTATTACAACATAGCCCTTCTCAACCCCTTCACCAACTCGTTCTACCAGCAGCAAGGCGCCGTCATCAACATCAAGGGCAACGGCCCTCACGGTGACCTGCTCACCGCCGAGGTGCAGCTGAAGGAAGCCGGCACCCTGGCGGCCGCCCTCGATGCCGACCGTCTCTTCGACTACGGCCAGCTCACCGTGAGCGGTCCCATCAACAGTTCCGACCTGCGCCTGCTGCGCGAGCTGTGCGGCCGCAACGCCCTGGGCGAGAGCACACGGGGTAACCTGGAAGTGCTCGACCTGCGCAATGCCCAGATTGTGGCAGGCGGCGAATACTATCTTGAGGACGGCGGCCGCCGCTTCACCACCGCCAAGAATGTGCTGCCCGAGCGAGCCTTCTACAACTGCCGCACCCTGCGCCAGCTCTACCTGCCGGAGAGCATGAAAAAGATGGAGAAAGGCGCCGTGGCCCTATGCAACCGCCTCGACACCGTGTACATACCCACCGGTCCCGACAAAGCCTATGTGATGGAAGACGGCGCCCTCTACGACAAGGCCGACCCCACCCTGCTCCTCTGCGTGCCGCCCACCATGCGCGGCACCTTCGAGGTGAAGAGCGGCACCACCGTGCTGGCCGACTATGCCATAGCCGGCTGCCTCCGCCTGCACCACCTGGTGCTGCCCAGCTCGCTCACCTACATAGGCCACTACGCCTTCTACCAGAGCAACAGCATGATGTCCATACGCTGCTACTCGCGCGAGCCGGTCAACACCGGCGGCAACCTCTTCACAGGCATCCGCTCCTCGGTGTGCTACCTCAACGTGCCGGCCGGTTCGGCCGACGCCTACCGCTATCACTCCGAATGGAGCTACTTCAGCCGCCACTACGACCATATCACCGAGTTCGGCTCCGCCGTCATAGCCCGCAACGCCGGGCGCGACTACGGCGAGGAGAATCCCACCTTCGGCTATCAGTTCAGCGGCGACCGCCCCAACGGCATCCCCGCGCTCACCTGTGAGGCCACAGCCTCTTCGCCCGTGGGCGAGTATGTCATCCATGTGGAGCCAGGCACCATCACCGACGAGATTGTGACCTTCGTCGACGGCACCCTCAAGGTATGGAAAGCCAAGCTGAAAGTCTCAGTAGGCGACTATGAGCGCTATGTGGGCCAGGAGAATCCTGAGTTTGAGCTGACCTACGACGGTTTCAAGCTCGGGGAGACGCCCGATGTGCTCATTACAGTGCCCGTGGCCACCACCACCGCCACCGTCGACTCGCCCGAGGGCGAGTATCCCATCACCATCAGCGGCGGCGAGGCACAGAACTACGATTTCCGCTACACGAAGGGCACCCTCAAGGTGGTGGCCAACCCCAGCGGCGTGAGCGAGTTGACCAGCAGCGGCAAGGCACAGAACCGCCGGGTCTACACCCTCGACGGGCGCTCAGTGAGCCGCCAGTCGGGCCAGTTGCCCAAAGGCGTGTATGTCATGGGTGGAAAAAAATATGTGGTGAAGTAGAACAAAAAGAGCGCAAACACCTATTCTTATGGAGATTACGACCGCCCAACCCTCCGACATCCCCCAGATTGTAGATATCCATCTACGGGCATTCGAAGGTTTCTTCCTCACTTCGCTTGGACCGCATTTCCTACGGCTCTATTACGACTCCGTGCGCAGCTACCAGGGAGGTGTACTGCTCAAGTGTGTCAGTCAGGGACAGACCATCGGTTTCTGCGCAGCAGCTCTCCATTCGGCCGGATTCAACAAGCATCTGGTCAAGCACCGCCTGCCCGACTATATACTGATGGGAGCGAGGCTCACCGTCACCCGTCCACTGGCGCTATGGCGCCTTTTTCTCAATTTCTCCAAAGAAGACGCCGACCATGGCGACACCGGCGATTATGCCGAACTGCTCTCCATCGGCGTGGATCCCAATGTGCAGCGCTCCGGAGCAGGCAAACTGATGCTGCAGGCTCTGGAAAAAGAAGTTGAAAGCAGAAACGGGAAGAAGCTCTCGCTTACCACCGACTATTATGACAATGACAAAGCCATCGGCTTCTACAGGGCACTCGGCTATCACGAATGGTACGATTTCATCACCTATCCACAGCGCCGTATGTACCGGATGATAAAGACTTTGCAGCCATAAGCCTGACTGAATCAGGCTATTCCCCCGCTGATTTTTATGTTGCTCCCCGTCATCCATGCAGCAGCGTCCGACAGTAGGTAGATGGCCAGATTCGCAATGTCATCAGGTGTGCCATATCTTTTGAGAGGATATTTCATTTCATCTTCTTTTAATATCTCCTCATCTGTACCGTCAGCAAAGACCAGGTCCGTCCACACCATAGCCGGACTGATGCAATTGACCCTTATTTTCCGCGGAGCCAATTCCAGGCTCAGACAATTGGCATATGAAATGACAGCCCCTTTTGAAGCGCTGTAGACAGCATTTCCCGGACTCGGCGAACTGGAAGCGATGGAAGCTATAAAGACAATTGAGGCCCCTTTCTTTATTTTCTTCTGTTTCAGCAGCTCCGCCTGCAACAAGACAGGCGCCATGAAATTGACAGACATCACATTCTTTACATCTTCTTCACGAAGCTGTCCGCATAAGATCCGTTGTCCTATTCCGGCACAATGCACCACTCCATCCAATTCAGGCAGGGAGGCAATTGTATCCGCCAAATGCTGTTGGTCGGTCAGGTCACAAACCATTGTAGAATGCCCGCCTCCTGCCATCATGGCCAGGGTTTCAGACAGACGGCTTTCATTGCGTCCCGACAGGACGACACAGGCACCCATTTTGGAACAAGAGACGGCAATGCCGCGTCCTATCCCTGAGGAAGCTCCTGTCACAAGAATGGTCTTTCCTCTTAGGCTAAAAGGGTTGAAGGTGCTCTCCATGATCTATTATAAAAAGTCCATAAATCCGTTATACTGCAATTCATGCGCAAAATTACAAAAAAAAAGATATAATCCATCATTCGACCAAACAGCTTCTCATTTGCTAAGAGAAAGGCTTATTGCCACATTGACTTATGATACTTGTCTTTCAGATGCTAAGAAACGTTAAGCCACAGAACAAGATAAACGGCTATTTTGTCCAATATGTTAATTTTTGAGATAAAAGCAATTTTACTTCCATTATTTTTTATTACCTTTGCAAGGCCAATCGGAGTTTTATTGACTTTTACAGCGCCACACAAGGAAATGAAATTTCTGAAAAGGTAAATTTTTGAGCAATTTTGATATTGTTCAGGGTTTTATATGTTATCAAATAAAAAGTGGTGCGGATTTTAGTTTATACATAATAAAGTTTTATTTCAAAAATTGGTAATCATGGATTTAGAGAAGTTTATCCAAAATTTTGCGGATCAGTTCGAAGATACAGATCCCAGTCAGATTCAAAGTGATACTGTTTTCAAAGGTATCGACGAATGGTCTTCTTTGACTGCACTCTCTATTCTTGCTATGATTGTAGAAGAGTATGATGTTGCTCTTAGAGGCGACGACATTGAAAATGCCAACACAGTAGAAGATCTGTTTAATATCGTCAAGTCTAAGTTGTAATGGCATTTTTAAGCTTCAAGAACATAAGGATTGCCGGCATTAGTGCCGGCGTTCCTTTGAAAAAGATTTGCAACTTAGATTTGGAAGGAGTTTCTTCCGATTACAGCTCTTCTGATTTTGTGGAAGCAACGGGCATTCTTGAGCGCAGGGTAGACGATCTCACCACTTCCGACTTGTGTATTGCCGCAGCCGAGCGGCTTATTGAGGATCTAAAATGGAGCAAGGAGGAGATTGAAGCCATCGTTTTTGTTTCTCAAAATGCCGATTATATTTTACCCGCCACGGCTTGTATTATCCAGGACAAAATGGGGCTGAGTAAGGAATGTTATGCAGAAGACATCGCCTTGGGTTGCTCTGGTTGGGTCTATGGATTGAGCACACTTGCCGGTCTGATGGCAGGAGGTGGAATAAAAAAAGCACTGCTAATGGCAGGTGATGCCAAACGCAGGGCTAAATTCAATGATCCTCTTTTTGGCTTCGCAGGAACAGTTACCGCACTTGAATACAAAGAAGGTGCCGATGGGTTCAAGTTCCATTTCGGTACAGATGGAAGCGGATATGATGCCATCATCATCCCTGATGGAGGGAGTAGGAACCAAATAACCATGGACTCTTTCAAAGATGAAGTTATCAATGGCAAGACATACAATCGCCTGCAGTCAAGGATGAAAGGTATGGATGTATTTACTTTTGGTATTACTACTGCACCCAAATCAGTGAAAGAACTGGCCAAGCATTTTGGTTTTGATTACAAGACAGCAGACTATTTTGTTTTCCATCAGGCTAACATGAAGATGAACAAGATGATAACCAAACAGTTGAAGTTGCCTGTTGAGAAAGTTCCGACCTGTATGTATCATTTCGGCAACACTTCATCAGCATCCATTCCTCTTACCATCGTAACACAGCTTCATGGTAAAATTGAGGATAAGCCGACAAAATTCATTTGTTGCGGTTTTGGTGTGGGACTGTCATGGGGTACAATTGCCTTTGAATCAGAGAGTCTTGTTGTATCAGAATTAGTTGAGATATAAAATGGATAATTATAACCCTTTTTCTTTAGTTGGGAAGACCATATTGGTCACCGGAGCCTCTTCTGGAATTGGACGCGCCATAGCTATCGAGTGTTCAAGGATGGGGGCGAGTGTTGTTATAACAGCTCGAAATGAGGAGAGGCTATCACAAACCCTTTCCATGCTTGAGTCGGGCAATCACAGTGCCATAATCGCCGACTTGGGCTCATCTGAAGGACGGCAGAAGCTTGTTGAAGAACTGCCTAAGATTGATGGGGTAGTAAACAACGCAGGAATCAATATTATAGAGTTAGTTCCTTTTATAAAAGAAGAAACACTGGATAAAACTTTTAATATCAACACCATTGCCCCCATTTTGCTGACCCAACAGATGGTGAAGAAAAAAATAATCAAAAATGGTGGTTCTATTGTGTTTACCTCTAGCATTGCCGGGATGGGCATATGTTCACCGGGCAACAGTTTGTACAGTGCTTCCAAAGGAGCTCTTTCTGCTTTCATGAAGAATGCAGCTTTGGATTTGGCTGCTAAGAAAATTCGTTGTAATGCCGTTCTTCCTGGCATGATTGAAGGTCCTTTGAAAGACATGAAATCTCAGGTATCAGAGAAGCAGTGGGAGGAGTATTTGAAAAGGTATCCACTAAAGCGTTTCGGACAGCCTGAGGATGTCGCATATGCTGTTGTATACCTACTTTCTGATGCCGCATCATGGGTAACGGGCACAGAGCTTGTTGTTGACGGCGGGAGAAAATTAAAATGACAAGTATTTGTATTGAAATTGATACTTTTTCATGGCAATATTAAATTTCTCCGATGTCGGTATTACCGCTCTTGCAGCCTGTGTCCCAAGCCGTATCATCGATAATTACAACTATACTGACTATTTTCCCAAAGAGGATGTAAAGAAAGTCGTAGATAAGATAGGAGTATACCAAAGACGTTTCGCAGATGCGCAAACATGTGCTTCTGACCTATGCTTTGCTGCAGCAGAAAAGTTGATTGAGGACAATCAAATTGACCGGAATGAGATAGATCTGCTAGTTTTTATCTCACAAACGCCAGACTATCGCATGCCTGCGACATCCATATTGCTGCAAGACCGTCTGGGGTTGCCCATGAGCACTATCGCCTTTGACATAAACCTCGGATGCTCTGGCTTTCTTTACGGATTGTCGACCGTCTATGCGATGATGGAAAGAAGTGGTCTTAGGAAAGCATTGCTCCTTGACGGTGAGACCCGTTCAAAAGTGTACTCACCCAAAGACCGACGGACAGCTTTTATATTTGGAGACGCTGGTGTGGCAGCTCTCATAGAAAGGCAACCAGGGTTGGGAGAAAGCCACTTTTCTCTCAACTCTGATGGCTCGAGAGGAAATCTCATCATGATAAAAGGCGGAGGCTATAGAAACATGAGTTCCGAAGAGACGCTCCGTGAAAAAGTGGTAGACGAATATGGGAACATCCGCACTGATGAGCAAGGATTCATGGATGGTGCCAACGTCTTCAATTTTGTTATTGTTGAAATACCGCGAGATATAAAACGACTGATGAAGGCCACTGGTGAAGATATACAAAATATGGACTATTATGTGTTCCACCAAGCCAACAATTTCATCAACAGTTTCATCGCCAAGAGACTTAAATTGGACGAGAATCGGATTCCCTCCAATATCTCCAAGTATGGTAACACATCATCCGTTTCAATTCCCCTAACTATTGTCAGTGAGTTGAAAGACAAAATGGAGGAAAGAAAGAAATTGATGTTAAGTGCCTTTGGCGTAGGAATGGCATGGGCCACAGCTATCGTTCCCTTTGACAATTGTAGAATTAGTGAGATTGTTGAGATTTAATAATTAGGGATTGTCGCTTAATTCTTTCGGCCTTAACCATTAGAGGTCGTCAGCCTACTTCCGGGACACTATACTATCAATTCCATTGCTTTTCACAGGTTTGGCAATGTTTGAAACTTATGATTTTGCAGACCATCCCGATAGCAGATTTGGAGTTCTCCCTGGAGGACTCCATTTAGATTTCGTCTAAATTGTTTTTTGCCACTTTGGTCTCTTGCTGTTCTGCCACAGCAGAGAGTTTTCAAGTGCCCTCGCAAACAATGGAATTATGTTGACATAGACGACATGAATGACGAAGAACGGAAAGTTTTTTCATATCGATGGCACTTTACCATGAAATCAGTCAAATTCTTACATCTAACGGCAGAATTATTAGGATTTCTAGTGTTATTCGAAGAATAATAAGTACCTTTACCCTCGATAACTCACATCGAACAACCTTGAAATAAGGAGGAATGGATAGGAAGAGACCCCTCATGGATTTATGCAAGAGTTACAATATTCTTCTACTCGACTATACTAACGACCCTAAATATGTTCATAATGATATGTACTTTCATGATGGCACTCATTTAAATGCCCGTGGTGCAGACGAGTTCACGAGAGATATCATCAAAAAATTTCGCAAAGAATCAATAATACAATAATGCAATTGTAATATTTCCCTGAATAAACAAGCTTGATGAAAAGCATCACTTCAAGTAATAGCTAAAAAAAAACTTAATATTTAGACTATTTGAAAAAAAAACTATAACTTTGCAACATCTTGTGAACGGATGGTGCCTATCAGATGACAGCTTTAGGTGTGGGAAGATGTAATTTTTTGATATACTGATTGTTACGAATTCGCCCATCTAAGTTGACCTCCCAAGAGATAGATGTATTGTCCGTTATTTCTTCATGTCATGGAATTATGGCGTGAAACAAGGAAGGTGTGTCGTAACAGCGAGAGATCGCCTGTTCGTAGCAGCTGTTTTGACAAAAGTCTATGAAAGTTGTTCTACTGATAGACCATTTCGGAGCCGGAGGTGCCCAGCGGCAAATGGCTGGTTTGGCCTGCCTGCTGAAGGAGAGAGGTGTAGATGTATCTGTCTACACATATTTCTCCTATAATTTCTATGTTGAGCAGCTTAAACAAAGTGGAGTTCCCTATGAGGTTGTCAAGGGCGCCGAGAGCCATTGGAGACGATTCTTCTACTTGAGAAAGAAATTACTCGCCGCACAGCCCGACTGGGTGGTGGCCTACCTCGACACCCCTTGCATCATGGCGAGCCTGGTTAACTGGTTGGGCGGGAAATTCCGCCTCATCGTGAGTGAACGCAACACCACCCAAACGCTCACCCGTAGGGAACGGCTGAAGTTCTGGCTTTACAGAAATGCCGACTATATTGTGCCCAACTCCTATTCGCAAGGCGACTTCGTGTGCAAGCACTTCCCGCAACACAAGGCGAAGACGGTTGTGATACCCAACTTTGTAGATTTGGACAAGTTTGCCTGCGCCACAGAGCGGCACCGGCAGCAGCCAGCCGTTATTCTGGTGGTAGCCTCCATTTGGGCCAGCAAGAATACAAAAGGATTCATCGATGCCGTCAGGCTGCTGCGCCAGCACCGCAACGACTTTGTGGTGAAATGGTTTGGGCGGGACTTGCGCTCCACTATACCCAAGAACACGGCCTATGCGCAAGAATGCCAGCGCAAGATTAAGGAATATGGACTGGAAGACACTGTGTTTCTCTATCCCAAGACGAAACAAATAGCAGAAGAATACCGCAAGGCCGACTATTTCTGCCTACCCTCTTTCTACGAGGGCACCCCCAATGTGCTGTGTGAAGCAATGGCGAGCTCACTGCCCGTCATCTGCAGCAGGGTGTGCGACAATCCCAAATATGTGTTTGAGGGGGAGAACGGCTTTCTCTTCGACCCATACGATGTGAAAGACATGGCCGCCAAATTGGATGAAGCCCTCCAGCTCAGTGAGGCGTTACATGCCGGTTACGGCAGGTGCAGCCGTGCCATAGCCGAGGAGAAAATGTCGGAGCAGGTATTTGTAGATAGGTATTTGTCATTGCTTAGAGCCCCACACGATGGACAGGCCGAATGAGAAAAAACTGAAGGTATTGTTCGCCACTCCGTATAAGACGGGAGTAGGCGGCGGGATAGCGCAGTGGGCCGAGAATATCATGCGCCATTATCAGGTGCAGGAAGCCCCGGGGCTCCAAATCGAAGTGCTGCCCATGGGACGTGTGGCCAATGTCAAGATAAGCTCGCTGGTGAAACGTGCTGTCACTGGCGTGGTGGAGTATGCCGCCATTATCCGCAAGGAGCGTCGAATGCTCAAAAGCGGACAGTATGACGTGCTCCATCTTTGCACCAGTGCATCGATGAGTCTGGTGAAAGACCTGGTGATGATATCCCTGGCCAAGAAACACCATGTGCACACCGTGGTGCATTTCCATTTCGGGAGGATACCCCAACTGCGAAAGGCAGGGAACTGGGAATGGAAGCTGCTCTGCCGGGTAGTAAGGAAGGCAGACATCGCGGTACCTATCGACCAGATGTCGTACGACGCCCTTGTCTCAGCCGGATTCACCAATGTGGAATATCTGCCCAATCCGGTGGCGCAGAAGGTGAGCGACTTTGTCGGTCAGCACAGCGGTGAGACACACCGTGACGAAAGGATGGTGTTCTATGCCGGCCATTGCATCAAAACAAAGGGTGTCTATGAATTGGTACAGGCCTGCAGCCAACTGAAGAATATCCGCCTGGTGCTGGCCGGACATATAGAGGAGGAGACAAAAAGGGAATTGGAAGAACTGGCTCACCATGAGCCATGGCTGGTTATCAAGGGCGAACAGCCGCATGAGGAGATTCTCCGCCTGATGCTGCAGTGCGGTGTCTATGTGCTGCCTTCCTATACAGAGGGATTCCCCAATGTCATACTCGAAAGCATGGCATGCAGTTGCGCCATTGTGGCCACTACCGTGGGGGCCATCCCTGAAATGATAGGCGAGGAGGACGGCAAGCACTACGGCCTACTGGTTCCGCCACAGGACACTGAAAGTCTGGCAGTTGCTATCGGAAGGCTGCTTTCTGACAGCGACTTGCGCGGGGAATGCCGGCGCAATGCCTGCCACAGAGTGAATGAGAGATATAACATGGAGGCTGTGTGGCAGCAATTGTCGCATATTTGGCATTTACCGTTTCATGTAAAGTGTGTAAATGATAGGAGAAAAGTATAATTTTATAGAGCATAATATAATTAATATCTGTCTTCGACGGGATGCGCCTACATATTCCTGCTAACAGATGCAAGCCATCAGGTTGAAAGTCAGATCAAATTAATAGAGTTTTTATAATCTAAAGATTATGTTAAGGATATTAAAGTGGAGATTGCGAAAAGCATGGATGAAAATCTATAAAAACTACGGTCACAAGGAGCGTAGTTCACTTATTGGAGATGATGTTATAATTTTTAAACCGCAAAACCTATATCTATATGAGCATACGGGTATAGCTTTGGGGGCTATCATTATGAATTGGCGTGCCAAATTTGTCATGAAACGCTATTCCGGTGCGGCTTTCGGGTTGAAAGTGGTAACAGGCAATCATATGCGTGTGGTGGGAAAGATGTACATGCAAGTTACTGATGAACTAAAAGAGAGCTTAGATAAAAACAATGTATATGACAAGGATGTTATTGTAGAGGAGGATGTCTGGATTGGCTCAAACGTGACATTGCTTGGCGGCGCTCATTTAGGCAGAGGCAGCAATATAGGCAGCGGAAGTGTGGTGAGAGGCAACATCCCCCCTTATGCCATAGTTATCGGCAATCCTGCCAAGGTGGTCGGGTTCTCCTTTACACCCGAGCAGATTGTGGAGCATGAGAAGCAGCTGTATCCAGAAGAAGAACGCATTCCTTTGGAGAGACTGGAGAAGAATTATCAAAAATATTTCCTGAAGCGGATAAAAGAGATACGTGATTTTACCCGAATTTAATGGGAAACACAATATTATAAAAAAGAAAAAGTTAAATAATAAATAAGATGAGTGTATTTGCAGACAAGACATTGTTGATAACAGGCGGAACGGGTTCATTCGGCAACGCCGTGCTGCGCCGTTTTTTGGATTCCGACATCAAGGAGATACGCATCTTCTCGCGCGACGAGAAGAAGCAGGACGACATGCGCCATGCGCTGCAGAACCCCAAAGTGAAGTATTACATCGGCAATGTGCGCACCAAGGCATCAGTCGACGTGGCCATGCAAGGTGTAGACTACGTGTTTTCGGCCGCAGCCCTGAAGCAGGTGCCCTCTTGTGAGTTCTTCCCTGCCGAAGCGGTGAGGACCAACATCCTCGGCACAGAGAATGTGCTCAACTCCGCCATAGAGCACGGTGTGAAGAATGTGGTGGTTCTCTCCACCGACAAGGCGGCCTATCCCATCAATGCCATGGGCATGAGCAAGGCTCTGATGGAAAAAGTGGCCATCGCCAAAGGCCGCGAGCTCGGCGAGAACGCAGCCACCACCATCTGCTGCACTCGCTACGGCAATGTGATGGCCAGCCGCGGCTCGGTAATTCCCCTTTGGGTGGAACAGATGATAGAGGGCAAGCCCATTACCATCACCGACCCCAACATGACCCGCTTTATGATGACACTCGACGACGCCGTCGACTTGGTGGTCTACGCTTTCACCCATGGGCACAACGGCGACCTCTTTGTGCAGAAGGCACCTGCCGCCACGCTCGACACGCTAGCCAAAGCCCTCGTGGATGTCTACTGCAAGACCCCCGTACAGGGTACTGGTAAGCCGTTTATCAGCAAGGAGCCTGAGATACGCATCATCGGCACACGTCACGGTGAGAAACTCTACGAGACGCTCGTCACCCGCGAGGAGATGGTGCGTGCCGTCGACATGGGCGGCTACTACCGCATACCCTGCGACACACGCGACCTCAACTACGACAAGTTCTTCACCGAGGGCAACGAGGATGTGGCCCGCATCGAGGACTACCACAGCCACAACACTCACCGTCTGGATGTGGTGGGCATGAAAGAACTGCTCATGAAGCTGCGCTTCGTACGCGAGGATCTCGGACTGCTGCCCAAACAGCGTTCAAAGGAAATAAGAAGCGAATAGAAAAGAGATGAAGATACTTGTAACCGGCGCCAAAGGATTTGTGGGACGCAACCTCTGCTCCCAACTCCGCAACATCGCTGAGGGGAAGGCACGATGGTATGCATGTCCCTCCGACCTTACCGTGTTTGAATACGACATCGACTCATCGCCCCAGCTGCTCGATGCCTATTGCAGCGAGGCCGACTTTGTGTTCAACCTGGCAGGCGTGAACCGTCCGAAAGACCCCGCCGCCTTCATGGAGGGAAACTTCGGATTCGCCTCCACGCTGCTCGACACACTCAAGAAGCACCACAACACTTGTCCCGTGATGCTGTCGTCGTCTATCCAGGCCCGGCTCGACAATCCCTACGGTGAGTCGAAACGCGCCGGCGAGGAGCTGTTCTTCAAATATGCCGAGGAGACGGGAGCACGGGTGCTTGTTTACCGCTTCCCCAATGTTTTCGGCAAATGGTGCAGGCCCAACTACAACAGTGCCGTGGCCACTTTCTGCCACAATATAGCACACGACTTGCCCATACAGGTGAACGACCCCACGGTGCAAATGCACCTGGTGTATATCGACGACGTGGTAGACGAGCTAATAGCGGCCCTCACCGGCGATGAGCACCGGGCAGAGCCGTTCTGTGAGGTGCCGGTGAGCCACCACATCACTTTGGGCGGCATCGTAGACCTGCTCCATTCTTTCCACGACATGCCGCAGACCCTCGAGGTGCCCAATCTGGGAGATGCCTTCGCCAAGAAGCTCTATTCCACCTACCTCTCCTACCTGCCCGAGGAGAAGACCATCTACACACTGAAGATGAACGAAGACCAGCGGGGCAGCTTCACCGAGATAATCCGTACGCCCGACCGCGGCCAGGTGTCTGTCAACATCTCTAAGCCCGGCATCACCAAGGGCCAGCACTGGCACCACACCAAGAACGAGAAATTCGTGGTGGTGAGCGGACACGGCCTCATTCAGCTCCGCCGCGAGGGAACCGACGCCGAGGGCAACCCCTTCCCTGTGAGAGAGTATGAGGTGAGCGGAAGCAAGATACAGGTGGTGGAGATGCTGCCCGGCTACACGCACAACATCATCAACCTGTCGGCCACCGACGACCTTGTCACCATCATGTGGGCCAACGAGGCGTTCAACCCCAACCGCCCCGACACCTACTTTGACCCTGTAAAACAATAGGATATGCAGATGAAGAACTTCAAGAACGACGGACGCCTGAAACTGCTCATCATCGTGGGCACACGTCCGGAAATCATACGACTCTCGGCGGTTATCAACAAATGCCGGCGCTACTTCGACACCCTTCTTGCCCACACCGGACAGAACTACGACTACAATCTGAACGGAGTGTTCTTCCGCGACCTGAAACTCGACGACCCCGACATCTACATGGACGCTGTGGGCGATGACCTGGGCGCCACCATGGGCAATATTATCGACAAGAGCTACAAAATAATGGTGGCCACGCAGCCCGACGCCGTATTGGTGCTGGGCGACACCAACTCCTGCCTCTCGGTCATCGGCGCCAAACGCCTCCACATACCCATCTTCCACATGGAGGCCGGCAACCGCTGCAAGGACGAATGTCTGCCGGAGGAGACCAACCGCCGCATCGTCGACATCATCAGCGATGTGAACATGGCCTACAGCGAACACGCCCGCCGCTATCTGGCCGATTGTGGTCTGCCCCGTGAGCGCACCTATGTAACCGGGTCACCCATGGCAGAGGTACTTCATCAGAACCTGGCCGAGATAGAGGCCAGCGACATCCACCAGCGGCTGGGGCTGGAGCGCGGCCGCTATATACTGCTGTCAGCCCACCGGGAGGAGAATATCGACACCGAGGCCAACTTCCTGTCGCTCTTCGGAGCCATCAACCGGCTGGCGGAGAAGTACGACATGCCCATACTTTACTCCTGCCATCCTCGCTCGCGCAAACGCTTGGAGAACAGCGGGTTCCAGCTCGACAGCCGTGTACTGCGGCATGAGCCTTTAGGCTTTCACGATTACAACTGTCTGCAGATGAATGCCTTCTGTGTGGTGTCCGACAGCGGCACCCTACCCGAGGAGAGCAGTTTCTTCACCTCTGTGGGACATCCTTTCCCCGCTGTCTGCATCCGCACCTCGACCGAACGCCCCGAGGCGCTCGACAAAGGCTGCTTTATCCTGGCCGGCATCGACGAGAAAGGCTTGCTGCAGGCCGTGGAGACAGCTGTAGAGATGAACCGCCACGCCGACCACGGCATACCCGTGCCCGACTATGTGGAGGAAAATGTCTCTACGAAAGTGGTGAAGATTATACAGAGCTACACTGGCGTGGTGAACAAGATGGTATGGCGCAAGTATTAATCCTCATAAAAAGGATCTACACCCAGCCAATATAATATGAACAAAACTTTAATATGAACAAAACCAAACATATCTATACAAAGTCGGATTTTGCCATATGGGTCCTCACCTATTTTTGGCTGATTTCCTTCGTTGTATTGGCCACCGACACAAGTGGTTTCACCGTGGCATTGGTCACCACGGTGCTGATGCTGATACTTTCCGATTTCAAACTCAACATAGGTCCCTTCCACAGGCATATTGGCGCATTTTACATATTCTGCCTACTCTCTGTGTTCTGGGCACAGAACTATCACATTGTTTTGCTTCGTACCTCCACCATCCTGGAGATTTTCATCTGTATGTGTGTGTTCTACGACTATTATGTGCGGTTGGACAACTACACCATCCTCTTGAAGATTATTGTCTATGCCGGCTACACCGTGGTGATTTACTCCTATGCCTTCTATGGACTGGGGAACATGGTAGGTATGGCCCAGGAAGGTATACGTCTGGGTAATGCGTTTGCCAATGTGAACAGTATCTGTATGTTCGCCGCCTTAGCGGTCATCACCGATGTATACCTGTCGCTGTATGGAAAGCTGCGATGGTCGCTGTTGGTTTTCATCATTCCCACACTGATTCTGATTTCCTTCAGCCAAAGCCGCAAGGCCCTGTTCATGGTGTTTTTTGCTCCTATCATGCTATACCTGTACAAAAACAGCCACAACATCACCAAGGACTTGCGCCCTACGCTGAGAATTATGGTTGGCCTTATCTTTGTGGGATTCATCATAAGCCTTTTCTCCGACTCCAACCTCTTCATCGGTATAACGCGGCGTATAGAATCGCTGATCAGCGGTCTGCAAGGCTCTGAAGACACCGATGCCTCCACCTACATGCGTATGCAGATGATTGATTTAGGATTGAAGACTTTTAAAGGGTCTCCCATCTTAGGCGTCGGCATCGGCAATTCGCTTGTCGTGATGACGCGAGAGGTGGGCTATGCCACCTACTTTCACAACAACTATGTGGAGTTGCTGGCCGGTGGCGGTGTCATGGCGGTTATTCTCTACTACTCCATGCACCTCTCGCTGCTCCGGCAAATGCTCCGATACAGGAAAAAGGACTCCATTTGCGTCTTGTTCTTCATAATAATCTGCACGACACTGTTAACCGACTACGGAGCCGTGACCTATTACAGCAAGAACACCTATTTCTATTTCATGATGTATTTTGCCTTCATCGAACGCTGCAAGATGAAATACAGCCCCCGCAGGATTCTTCCCAGCCCAAAAAGGGTGACTCGGACGGTTGCAGGCGGCCCCGCTGTGGCAAACAATGCAGTAGCAACAAATAATCAGTAAGATATGAAAATACCCTTCTCTCCTCCTTATGTAGATGACAGCGTAATCGCTGAGGTCGTCGATTCCCTCAAGTCGGGATGGATTACCACCGGCCCCAAAGTGAAAGCTCTGGAAGACGAAATAGTCAAGCTTTCGGGAACCCGGCGCGCGCTTTGTGTCAACTCATGGACCTCGGGCGCCATCATGATATTGCGGTGGCTGGGGCTGCAGCCCGGCGACGAGGTGATTGTGCCAGCCTATACCTATTGCGCCACGGCACTGGCCCCCATATGGGCTGGAGGCAAACCTGTCATGGTAGACTGCGGTGAGGATTTCGACATATCGGTCGAGGCCATCCGCAAGGCCATTACCCCGCGCACCAAGGCCATCATTCCTGTCGACATAGCCGGTTATCCCTGCGACTACGATGCCATCATGGGCCTGGTACAGGAACCGGAAATAAGAGAGATGTTCGTACCGTCTTCACCCGTTCAGGAGAAGCTGGGCCGCATCCTCGTGATGAGCGACAGCGCCCACTCCATCGGCGCCAGCTACAAGGGAGCCCGCGCCGGTTCAAAGACCGACATCGCCATTTTCTCCCTGCATGCCGTGAAGAACATCACCACGGCTGAAGGAGGCGCCGTGTGCATGAACATGCCCGAGCCCTTCGACAACGACCATCTCTATGACGAGCTGCGCCTGCGCACCCTCAACTGCCAGACCAAGGACGCCTTCACCAAGACCAAGGCCGGCGGCTGGCGCTACGACATTGTAGGCCAGGGCATGAAGATAAACATGGCCGATGTCAATGCCGCCATCGGTCTGGCTCAGATACGGCAATATGATGTGCTGCTAAAAGAACGCAAGCGTGTCTTCGACACCTACAACGAGACCTTCTCTCAGTACAGCTGGGCCATCACCCCGCCAGCCAGAGTAGACGGCAGAGAGAGCAGTTACCATATCTATGCCCTGCGTATCAAAGGCATCGGCGAGGAGACGCGCGACCAGATGATAACGGAGATTTCCAAGAGCGAGGTGGCCGTCAACGTGCATTACATCCCCATGCCCATGCTTACCCTCTTCAAAGGGATGGGCTACGACATCGCCGACTATCCCCAGACCTATGCCAACTACACCTGCGAGATCTCGCTGCCCATCTATCCACAGCTCACAGGCGAGCAGGTGGATTTCGTGATAAAGACAGTGGTCGAGGCTTATCAGCACATTGTGGAGAAGAAATCCTGATGACGCGCCTCTTCGATATCATATTCTCGGCATTGGGACTGGTCATCCTCTCGCCCCTGCTCCTGATTATCTGGCTGCTCATCGTGATGGAGAGCCGGGGAGGGGGATTCTACACCCAGGAGAGGATAGGCAAGGACGGAGTGCCCTTCAGACTCTACAAGTTCCGCTCCATGCGTCCCGACAGCGACAAGGGCAGCCTCATCACCATCGGCGGCCACGACTCGCGCATCACCAAGACCGGCTTCTTTATCCGGAAGTACAAGCTCGACGAGCTTCCTCAGTTGTGGAATGTACTGAAGGGCGACATGAGCCTTGTTGGTCCCCGGCCTGAGGTGAGGAAGTATGTAGACCTCTATACCCCCGAGCAGAGGGTGGTTTTGCGTGTGAGGCCCGGCATCACCGACTATGCTTCTATCGAGTATGCTGACGAGAACGAGATACTGGGCAAGGCCGACGACCCCGAGAGAACCTATATCGAGCAGATTATGCCCGAGAAGATACGTTATAATCTGAAATACATCAACCACCCTACGGTGGGCGAGTACTTCAAGATTATTTTCCTAACATTCAAAAAAATCATCAGCTGATATGCCACAAACCAAGATAACGGTGACATCGCCGCTGCTGCCCGACCTGCAGGATTTCAATGCCATGCTGCAGGAGATATGGAACAGCAAATGGGTGACCAACAACGGAGCTTTCCACCAAAGGCTTGAGGAAGAACTGGCCCACTATCTGAAAGTGCCCTACATCAGCCTGTTTACCAATGGCACCTTGCCCTTGATAACGGCGCTGCAGGCCTTGAGGGTGACAGGCGAGGTGATAACTACCCCATACAGCTTTGTCGCGACGACCCACTCTCTCTGGTGGAACGGCATAAAGCCGGTGTTCGTCGACATCGACCCTGCCACCGGCAACATAGACCCCGACAAGATAGAGGCGGCCATCACCCCCAACACCACCGCCATCATGCCGGTACATGTCTACGGCCGTCCCTGCGACACCGAGGCCATCCAGACCATAGCCGACCGCTACGGACTCAGGGTAATCTACGACGCCGCCCATGCCTTCGGTGTGGAGGTGAAGGGCGAGAGTGTACTCAACGCCGGCGACGTGTCGACACTCAGTTTCCACGCCACGAAGGTGTTCAACACCATCGAGGGAGGTGCCATGGTGATGCACGACGCCAAGATGAAGAAAAGGATAGACTATCTCAAGAATTTCGGCTTTGCCAGTGAGACCGAAGTCATCGCGCCGGGCATCAACGGCAAGCTCGACGAGATAAGGTCTGCAGTCGGACTGCTCAACCTGCGGCAGGTGGATGCCGCTATCGAGGCCCGCAAGAGGGTGACTCTGCGATACCGCGAGGCTCTGAAAGATGTGGAGGGCATCTCCTTCTGGAGCGATATGGAGGGAGTGAAACACAATTATTTCCACTTCCCCATCTTTGTCGACGCCCGCCACTATGGCATGAGCCGCGACCAGCTCTATGAGAAAATGAAGTCGCAGAACATACTGGGCCGAAGGTATTTCTACCCGCTCATCAGCGAATTCTCCACCTACAAGCGCCTGAAGAGCGCAGCCCGGGAGAATCTTCCCAATGCCTACCGGCTGGCCAGCGAAGTGATTTGCCTGCCGCTGCATCACGGTCTGAGCGAGGAAGAAGTGGAAAGAATTATTCAATGCGTCACCAAACGTTGAAACTGAATTACATGGACAACAATACAGCTCTTTACCTGGAATTTCTCCGTTTCTGCCTGAACGACGGCAGAGCCGTGCCGCAGGGCATCACCCAAATCAAATGGCATGACCTGCTGGCTTTCGCTCGGAAGCAGTGCATCGTAGGCATGTATGTGCCCACTCTGCTGATGGAAGACGGGAAACTCACGAAAGACGATTTCGGCGCCAACAAGCCCACTGACGAAGACGTCATGGAATGGGTCTTTGAAAAGCAGAAACTGGAGAAGCTCAACAAGAAAGCATTCATGTACACAGCCAAAGTGTCGATGAAATTCAAGCAGCTGGGTTTCCGCAACTGTATCCTCAAAGGACAGGGCAACGCCGTGAACTATCCCTACCCGCTGATGCGCGGTGTGGGCGACATCGACATCTGGGTAGAGGGCGGCGAGGAAAAAGTGCTCGCCCTTATTGAGAAATACTACCATCCCAAGGATGCGACCAAGATACATGTCGACTTCCCCATCATCTCAGATATGCCCGTCGAGGTGCATTTCCGTCCCAGCTATATGCTGAATCCCTTTATGGACAAGAAACTTGTGAAGTGGTTCGACAAGGTGGCCGACGAGCAGTTCTCCAATATGGTGCAACGCGAGGGGGAGGCAGAGCCCTTCTATGCTCCCACCAACTATTTCAACCTCTTCTACCAGCTTCTCCACATCCACAGGCATCTCACCAAGCGCGGCATAGGGCTCAGGCAGATAATCGACTATTTCTACCTGCTCAAGAAGCGCAAAGCCGACGGCATAGACCCTGTGGCCGACAAAAATCTGGTGGAGCTCCTGAAGAAATTCCGCCTGGAGAAATTTGCGAGAGCCATACTCTACATAGAGAGTTCCATGCTGGGCTTGGATGCCGACCACCTCTATCTGGAGCCTGATGAGAAAGAGGGACTTTTCATCATCAATGAGGTGCTGGAAGGTGGCAACTTCGGCTATCATGACAACCGCATAATCAATGAGCTCAAGGAGAGGAAGGGACATATAAGCAGATTTATCGCACTTGAGACGTTCAACCTACGACTGCTGAAGCATTACCCCAGCGAGACCCTATGGATGCCTATACAGGACCTGATAGACCATTTCTCCCGCCGGAAAAAGAATGTAGACTGACTATCAACAATCCATAATAACAGACAACCATGAGAAAACGTATGAGTTTTATTCTTGGCACGCTCCTGGCCTTTACCGTTCAGTGCATGGCACAGGGCGATGTGTACGAGCGTTCTAAAGTATATGAGTGGCCCACCGACCAACTGGTGGTCGACAAGCTGCATGGATGGCAGGATTTGAAATTCGGCGTCCTCTTTCATTGGGGGCTCTACAGTGTGCCCGGCATCGTGGAGTCTTGGTCCATCTGCGATGAAGACTGGATAACCCGCGACACCACCATGACCTATCAGCAGTATAAAGACTGGTACTGGGGGTTCGCCGACCAGCTCAACCCCACCAAGTTCGACCCGGGCCAGTGGGCGTCGGTCATGAAGAGTGCCGGTATGAAATACATGATCTTCACCACCAAGCATCATGACGGTTTCTGCATGTTCGACAGCAAGTATACCGACTTCACAATAGCCAAGCATGCCTTCAAGGACAACCCCAAGCGCGATGTGCTGAAATATGTGCTCGAAGCCTTCCGCGACCAGGGTTTCATGGTGGGTACCTATTTCTCCAAGCCCGACTGGCATTCGCAGTACTACTGGTGGGATGTATACCCCACGAAAGGACGCAATGTGAACTACCCCATCAAGACCTTCCCCTGGCGGTGGCAGCAGTTCAAGAACTACACCTACAACCAAATGGAGGAGATTCTGAGCCGCTATGGCCGTGTGGACATTCTCTGGATGGACGGCGGATGGGTGTGCCCACAGCGCAACCAGGATATCGACATGCCGCACATAGCCAAGATGGCACGCAGCTATCAACCGGGCCTCATCATGGTAGACCGAACCATTCACGGACCCTATGAGAACTATCAGACGCCGGAGCGCACCATCCCCGACACCCAGCTCGACTATCCTTGGGAGAGCTGCATCCCTCTCACCAACGACTGGGGCTATGTGAAGCGCCCCACATGGAAGAGTCCGCAGCAAGTGGTCAACACGCTCATTGAGATAGTGGCCAAGGGCGGCAATCTAGTGCTCGGTGTAGGCCCTACGCCCGAAGGGCTTATCCAGCCAGAGGCCGTGAGCCGTCTGGAAGAGATAGGAGCCTGGCTCAAACAAAACGGCAAGGCCATCTACAATACCGTGACGACACCTCACTACAATGAAGGCAACATGTGGTTCACCGCCAGCAAGGACGGGAAGAAGATGTATGCCATTCTAATGCAGAAACCTGATGCCCCATCCGCCGCACAGACCGTAATATGGCATGGCAACGTGCCCAAGGGGAGCGTGCGCTGCCTTGCCACCGGCAAGAAAGCAAGATGCAAGGTGAAAGGCGATGAGGTGACCCTCACTCTTCCCGCAGACCTGAAGGACCAATCTGTAGCTTTTGAGTTTTCACGATGAAAAAAGTAATCACCTACGGCACATACGACCTTCTGCACCAAGGCCATATCAACCTTTTGAAAAGAGCCAAGGCACTTGGCGACTATCTCATCGTAGGTGTCACGAACGACAATTTCGACCGCGACCGGGGCAAGTTGAATGTAAAGAACAATGTACTGGAGCGTGTAGAGGCGGTAAGGGCCACCGGACTGGCCGACAAGATTATCATAGAGGACTATGTGGGGCAGAAAATCGACGACATACAGAAGTATGATGTCGACATCTTCACCGTAGGCTCCGACTGGGTGGGCAAGTTCGACTATCTCAATGAGTATTGCCAGGTGGTTTACCTGCCACGCACCGAGGGCATCTCATCGACCATGCTGCGTGAGCAGCAGGACAAAGAGACCCGTATCGGCATTGTAGGTGCCGGCAGGATAGCGCAGCGGTTTCCCAAGGAAGCCGATGTGGTAAGCGGCATCAAGGTGGCGGGTGTCTACGACATAGACGGCGAACGGGGGAAAGCGTTCGCCACACAGCATGGTCTGCCCACGGCTTTCAGCTCTTTCGAACAGCTGGTGGAGCAGGTGGATGCTGTCTATATAGCCACGCCTCACCTGGCCCACTACGGCCAGACCCGCTATGCCTTGGAGCATGGCCGCCATGTGCTCTGCGAGACACCCATGACCCTCGACGGCGGGCAGGCCAGGGAACTGTTCAATCTTGCCAAAGAGAAGGGGCTGGTGCTGATGGAGGCCAACAAGACAGCCCACTGCCCGGCCTTCAACCACTTGGTCACAATCATAAAAAGCGGACTTATCGGTGATGTGGTCGACGTGGAGGCTTCGGAGTCGAAGGTCTGGGGCGACCCCACGCTGCGCGAGCTGGATCCCAAACAGGCAGGCGGCTCTTTCTTCGAGTTGGGTTCCTACGTCTTGCTGCCCATCATACGCCTGTTGGGCACCGAGGTGGAAGACATACAGTTTTTCTCCAAGATGGAAAACGGAATAGATATCTTCACAAAAGGCATTCTACGGTTTTCAAAGGCCACAGGGTCATTCAAGGTGGGGCTGGGTGTGAAGACTGAGGGCAACCTGGTTATCTCGGGCACCAAAGGCTATGCCTATGTGCCGGCACCCTGGTGGAAAACCGACTTTTTCGAGTTGCGCTACGAGAACCAGAACAACAACAAGAAGTATTTCTATTCATGGAATGGCGAGGGCCTGCGTTACGAGATACAGGAGTTTATGGCCTGCATCTACAACCACCGGCTCAAGACGGCCCGACTGCGCCACAGCGAATCGGTCTTCATGGCCCATGCCATGCAGCAATTCAAGGCAGGCAGCAATGTGAACATTATCTGATTATAGCGGTATAATTTGACAAGAAAAACTTACATCTTTTCATTATTGGGAAGCTGTCTATTGCTACTTCTTGCTATTCTCACAAGTTGCAATTCGAGTTGCAGAAAACACCTTAATAAGAAAGAGTTTAACGGGCAAGAACTGAGCAGATATTTGACGGTTGCCAGCAGCAGAACCTTTACAACCGACAGGAATAAGACAGTTGGGTGGAATGACACGTTATCAATATATGTTGACAACAAGGGTAGGGCAATCATGGTAAACGACATACCCATAAGCCAAAATAAACTTGATAGTGAACACATTAGTGTTACTCCTTTAAAAGAAAAGTATGAGTATGAATATGATTCAGACGGCCGTTTGATAAGTGCAATTGTGCCTGCCAGCAGAGACGTACCCAAATTCAAATTTATTTGGGAAAACGATCTTGTTACAGACGTCATTGTCACAGGCGATTATCATGGAAACACACAACATAATCATATCGTCTATGATATGACCGTCAATTCACCCCGTTCTGGAATAGCTCTATTCATGGATCTTTTTGATACCAATAAACTGATGGCAAAGTATCTTACAGGTGAAATAGGAGGATATGTTCCGTCGCATCCGATAGCGGCAATATATATTTATAATGATGTGTATAAGAACGACACACTGACTTTCACATATATAGTAGACAAGAATAATCGTCTTTCAGCATATAGTGCCAAATCTCATACAATAGATGTAAACAGGCATTTTGACTACCCCAATTAGGATTTCAATGCCCTTAATGCGGTCTTTGAGGGTGTATGGTGATGTCAAAAACAATGGAGGGAGGTGGCAAGAAAATCGTCTCTGTCAGGGACCCCCCTCATTCCAGGATAGCCACCAAAGGATTCAAAGACTACACTGTCGTTGTATAAAACATGCTGGTGCAAAGACAAGACCTCATGTTTCTCTCTTTCCGTCATAGAATGGTCATATAAGGCAAATTGATATTTGTCAACTCCATGCCATCTAAACAGCAAAACGCTTTTACCAGTCCCCCCTTGGGGAAAATGATTCTTGCCTATCTCTATGCCAATAACTCCTGCCTTGTGCATTATTTCTTGTATTTCAGCAAATTCCAGCATCGACAATCCAACTGTTTGGAGTTTTGTTCCAAGCTGACGCTCGTTACTCAGGTCTATGTGTTCTTTGCTTTCGCTTTTGTTCCTTAACGTGAACTCCTGAACGTCATCATTCCTGTAAAGAAGGACTATCGAACAACTATCGTTTAAAGAGTTGCGCACATATCTGACTAAATCATACATATTGTCATGATGGGTCTTGAAATGATTCACCATCAATGCAGCATCACATGGGGCAGGCTTGGGGAGTAGGAAATAGAACAGAAACCACAGGGCAACATTAAGAATATGGAGTAGAAGGACTGCCTTTTTGTAGATGGAAGACGGTGGAATGGAACAAAAGAACGAAGCCACATAAATTATCAATAGCGGCAAGGATCCACTTAACCGTTTGCATAGTTATCAAAAAACCATGTTTTTCAATAAGTTTTTTCTCATTCCTTTTCGTTGGAATCTTTTAAATGAAATAAAGTGAAGATTATTTTGCCAAGTCAGTACTCTTTTCTACCTTTGCCAAGACAGGTGCATAGTTGAATGTTAACAATTAGTAGCATGAAAACAACAAGAAGCAAACAATGGAAAATCGTACAATCGAATTTGTCACAAATGTGGAGATTGGTTTGTGTTCAATTTGTTTTCACAATATGTTTCTGCTTGGCATCACATGCACAATCATCTGAACTTATCAATGATATAAAGATACAGTATCAAACTTTCAACATTGACACCAAATCTATCACACATCCCTTTACATCTTTCTCCATAAAGGATGTAGTGAAATATCATGGGCTTTATTTCTGTCTTTTTAAGGAAGAAGCTATCGACCGCCAATTTTTTAATCAATTCAGTCATATCCTTGTCATTCAACCTGATGATTTTTCTTTCAGTGAGGTGGACATTCCAAAAGGTGTCGTATTTAGTGATTATTCCCAAATGTTCGTTCGTAACGACTCCATTCTCATAAAAGGATATTATGAAGATGACAAAGACTATTACATCACAAATTGTATCTCCAGAGAAAACGAAAAAGCCTGTTGGACTCTAAAAGAAACGACACGTCTGTCGTCTGTAGTGTTTGAAGATGATGATTATAAGATTGTGTATACTAATAATGGGGAATGGGGAAGCTATATGAGTTTTATAGATCAATCCGATGACGTGGAACACATCTATAGATTCGGTGGTGGACGAATTTTCAAGCAACCTGACGGCTACTATTTCTGCAATAATGTATGGATCGGTAAGATTACGAATCCCAAAGAAGGGATTATACATCAACGTGGCAGTGATTATTTTGATGCCCATGCTTCTCATCCTGAAACAGTTTTTTGCTATAATGCAGTAAACAGCTTTTTTATAAATCATGACAAAGACACATTGTTGAGTGCATATTTTATGCATGACAATGTGATTTACATGATTGAAACCGACAAAACCGGTTCATATTTGTCAAAATTTGACGGACAAAAACCCATTCGCCTAAACAAACTGAATCAGAGATACCAATACATAGGCTGTTCCAATCTGGGTTATTTTTCAGGAGGCAATGGTGGTCTATTCTATTGTCTGCCATCTCAAAATAATGGTGACGATAAGTTTTATCTAATTGACACCAACAATAATTTTGTCAAAATAATCGACGTTATAACGAATCAACGACCCTCATTGTCTTTTTCAGGTAAAGATGGACTGAAAGAAACTTTGGCTTTCGTGACAGACAGATTCTCTTCCAAAACCATTGAAGATGCTGATGCGTTGGAAAGTCATCTTGGCAGTTATAGGAACATAATACCCAGTTATTTGAAATATAAATCACAATACAAGTCGGAAAGCAGGACTTACTATCGGCTTGTTGACAAGAACACTTTTACAAGCGCTGAATATGGTTATGACCCCAACACAGGTTTTCTTAACTCTTTATTTTTAGAGTGGCGTCCATCCAGTGAACTAAGTGAATCAAGATACAATAATAAAAAAGATAAATCTTTCCCTGAGAGACAAATTAGACAGAAAGTGATTGCTACAATCAATCAATCATTACCTTGAAGCCAAAGAAAAAAGACGGAGATTCATATATTTGGACATTAAACGGAGTAAAAATCGATTTGTGGAATTCCTATTCCAGTATCAGATTACTGATTGAAAAAACAAAATAAGAACGTATCAAATTCCCCGTTCACCTGATACTCTAAATTCATAATAATGGTATAATTCTATGCAAAAGAATTGCTGATTCAGAAATAAATAGTAAATTTGCAGTGAAAAGTTGAATAATAACGATTAGGAGGCTGATTGATGTTAAGAGTTAATTCACCAAGAGAACGGATGACACCTGAGTATTCTAAAGAGATTCGGGCATCTTTCCGTCAAACATGCCAAGGCAGTTAAATGAGAACGAGAAGGCTGCTAGCAAAAGACTAAAGGTTTGCGAGAAATGTTGGACAAAGGAATGAAAGGATCTGCTTATTTAGAAAACTTGTTTCTTGTCGACTGACTGATTTTCAGTGTCTAAAGGTATTCTCCTTTGGTGTTTAGTCCCTGCTTTTCTCTTGTGGTCAATTTAACAATAAGGAATTTGTCCGAATTTGGGTATATCTCGGACGATAAAAACCAAAAAGTCAGAGAGAGATGTTGTTTAATTCTATTGATTTTCTATTGTTCTTTCCAATAGTTTGCGTATTTTATTTTTGTATTCCCACCTCACAATTGAGAATGCGCAATCTATTTTTGCTTGCAGCCAGCTATTATTTCTATATGAATTGGGAACCGGCTTATGCTTTATTGCTCTTAACGAGCACTGCGGTAACTTATCTTGCTGCACTTGGTATAGGATATTTCAAAGAAGAGCGGAAAAAGAAATTTTGTTTTGTGAGTAGTTTGGTTTTAAATCTTGCTATTCTTTTTTTATTCAAATATTTTAATTTTTTTGCAGCAAATATAGAGACAGCTTTACAAGCAAGTGGTCTTGGTATTGATATACCAAAGTTTGAGCTACTGTTACCTGTTGGTATATCGTTTTACACATTTCAGGCATTAGGCTATTCTATTGATGTATATCGAGGAACGGTAAAAGTTGAGAAAGACTTTCCCACATATGCTTTATTTGTTTCGTTTTTCCCACAGCTAGTTGCAGGCCCTATTGAGAGAGCAAAAAACTTATTACCACAATTCCACACTTCTCATTATTTTAATCCAGATAATTTCATTGAAGGATTTAAACAGATGGTATGGGGTTTTTTCATGAAGTTATGTATTGCCGAAAATGTGGCTTCTTATGTAGATGCAGTTTATAACAATTTGCCTAACCATAATGGAACAAGTGTATTACTTGCAACATTCTTCTTTACTTTTCAGATTTTCTGTGACTTTAGTGGTTACTCACTGATTGCAATAGGCGCAGCACGCTGCCTTGGTTTCAAACTTATGCAGAACTTCAATCATCCGTATCTAGCGCGTTCTCCACGTGATTTTTGGCGTAGATGGCATATATCTCTATCTTCTTGGTTCGGTGATTATATTTATATTCCTATGGGTGGCAGTAGATGTTCAACACTAAAACACCAACGCAATTTGTTTCTTACAATGCTTATAAGTGGTGTATGGCATGGTGCCAACTGGACTTTTATCTTATGGGGTGCTATTCACGGGGTGTTCTTATGCCTTAATAATCTAAAAAGGAAATACTTTGGATCAAGTAACATAAAGTGGATAGGCTTTATAGAAGTTTTTGGAACTTTTATAATGGTAATGTTATGCTTGATATTCTTTAGAGCTAACAATTTGAGCAATGCTATTATGGCTTTTAATAAAATATGCACTCAACCCGGATTACTATTTAAAGGTGCTGGGTATCCAGCAATTGTACTCCCGCTCATTCTCATTGCCCTCTTAATGGTGAAAGAGATAAAAGATGAATATTTTGAAAAACCAATCTCTTTTATGCACAATAAAAATCATTTTATAAGCATTTTGTGTACGGCTTTGATGGTTGTAATAATTCTTCTGTGTGGACAATTCGATGGGGGACAGTTTATATATTTTCAATTTTGATTTGTTATGAAGAAGTTCCTATTTTTTTTTATTACGATAACTACTCTATTGATAGTCATAGATTTCTTATTTGGCTATTCAGCGGAAACATACATAAAGAAATATGGTCTGCGTGGAGATTATCAGCCCATTGAGCATATTATAAAGAAATGTGAAGATGAGGTGTTGTTTATTGGAAGTAGTGTGGTGATTAATAGCTTAATGCCCTCTGTTCTTGAAGACAGTCTTGGAATGTCCTGTTATAACGCAGGTGCGAATGGTCAAACAATGCAGTATTTCCATACAATATTGAACTGCGTCCTTCAAAGATATACTCCCAAGATGATTATTCTTGGATTAAGACCTGACGAATTGTATGGTGATGGTATGCTCAGATATCATTTGCTCGTCCCATATTATAATACAGGCTATAACGAAATTGATTCTGTATTAGAGAGCAAAGATGGTCGAGAGAAATATCTCTTGAAATCAAGCCTATATCGCTACAATACTATTTGGTTCCGAATTTTATTATACCATTTCATGGGAGGCCACAATGACAATAATAAAGGTTTTTCTGGACTTGAGAAACCAATAATCCCACCTTATTTGACAAATTCCATGGGTAGTCAAGACTTATCTGAAATAAAAGTAAGGATACTCTATGATATCGTTCGTAAGTGCAAACAACGCGGTATTAAACTGGTGGTCTATTCTCCACCTATGTATACAAAGTTTAAAGAAAAGACAGGAACTGTCAAAGAGTTAGAGCGCATTTGCAAGGACAAAAGAATTCCTTATTATTACGATACTCAAGATAGTTTGTTTTTGGGGCATCAGGAATGGTTTTATGACAACACGCACCTAAACAAATATGGATCATTAGAATATAGTAAGTTGTTTGCCTCTCGCTTGCATCAGGGGAACGGGGAATTTGATACGACGTTCCCCTGATACGAGGCTGACTTATGACAATTAAAATGTATCAGAGTTGCTATGTATGCAAGTGCTAACACCCCGTCTTGTGGCGACAACATGCAAATAAGGCGGGATTATACTGCAAAACATAGACGAATTGTGGAGTGTTCCGCCTGCGGCGGAAAGGTTTTCTTAGCGGACGTGCCCTTCTGAATGTAGTGAGCCGCAGAGCGGAGGAGAGCGGCGGCGAAGTGGAGCACGGCGAGCATCGCGCGTGGAGGTAAGGGATTTCTCATGGCTTGATATGGTATCGGTGGGTCTGGATGACACTGCCCTGCCCGTCGGAGACCGACGCGAGGCGGCCGAGGCGCTGTCACCCTAATCGGCGATGGTTGTCCGTCGTATTATTTTTTTATGTTCTAATAGATTTATTGTGATAAATGTTCTTGGATTAGCAAAACTTCATAAGGTGAATAACGATAAAAAAAAACAATAAAGTAATAAGGCCAACGAAGACAAAAGAATTATCTTAATCCGTCTGTATGAATCTTGATGTCTCGGAATCATTCCAATTATCAGGCATTACCAGTACTGAACCATTATTGAGAATAAATGCCATTTGCTCTTTTCCTCTTGGATTTTTACTGGTCTTTGACATCCTCTCTTGATGTATCATCCTTATATATGCTTGTGATTCATTTGGAAACATGATAGTCCCGTCATCTCTGTAAGTGGCATTATTCCTTTTTAAGCTTTTTCCAATATATTTAAAGCCTTTTTGTAGATCATTCCGAGAATGCACATTAGGTTGCCAACGCAGATATCCTTGATTTGTCTCGAACCAGTCCCTACCATCCAGGTCCCCCCTGTTTATAGGATTTCCCCCGCAATACGCATACGGGCTCACGTCATAATATTTCTCGCACATGGGGTCCATCTGTCCCCACTGCATTCGGTCGGCGAAGTACATCCTGGCCCCGAAGTCATATGCGTCGAGGCCGGAGGTGCGGTCCAGTTCCTTGCCGCCGTACTTGTAGGGCTGCAGGCCGGGATTCGTCGACTCCCGCATCACGCCGCCGAAGGGATAGTAGTGCGTCACCTGCTCCACGGCGCCCGTCTGGTCGAAGACCACGCGGATGTTGCCCAGGTGGTCGCGGAGGTAGGAATGGTACTGCGGCGTGCCGTCGGCGGAGAAGGTGACGTAGCCCTCGTCGGTGAGCAGCCTGCGCTCGCCGCGGTCGTAGACCATGTTGCCGCAGTAGTATCTGTGGTAGGTGTCTATGGGTGTGGCAGGCCCGGACGCCAAACTACCAACCGCGGATTCCGGTTCTGCCGCGGATTCTGTCTCCAACGCCCCGCCGTTTCCCGAAAGCGGGGAGAGGATGGGCTGCGCCTGAATGGCAAACTGCGTCGTGAGCTTCTCACCCGTGGCACTGTGGGTGTTGTAGATATAGGTGTTGTCGCCGAACTGTATCATCGAAGGCAAAGATAGTGCAAACCGAATGAAATGCCAAATTTATTTGAGCATTTCTGAGGTGCCGCATATCTTGGACTGTGTCAAATTTAGCGAATTATATTGTATCGAGGAAATATTCCGGTTGATTTTATATCGATTTTTCTCACGCTCGGAAGAGTATGCCAGCATCCTCTTCTCTCGCTTAATCGAATAATTCAAATCTTTCACCATGTTGCCGTTTTCATCATACTCATACTCTGTCTCCGTATCGGTGCCGTCGGCGAAATGGAAGGCGCCCTCGTAATTGTATCAGAGGAGGACGGGGAATTTGATACGTTTTGTGTCGTCTTATGAATATAAAGATGTACCTCAAGCCCAAAATTTGTTCAGACGGACAAAAACAAAAGAGAGTTACTTGCGTAACTCTCTCATTTTTAGGCGCTTCAGGATGGGCTTGAACCAACGACCCCCTGATTAACAGTCAGGTGCTCTAACCAACTGAGCTACTGAAGCAGCATTTTTGAATTGCGGTTGCAAAGGTAAGGCGATTTTTTGAATCCTCCAAACTTTTTTCGAAAAAATTTCGTGTTTTTGATAAAAATCATCAAATTTCCTGCTATAAAAGGCTGAATAAGGCATGAAAAATGTAATTTTGCAACATGAAATCATTCCGACCCTCTATGATGAGAAAAACGATATTGCCGCTTCTCCTGCTGCTCTCGGCACTCGGAGCCGGCGCCCAGGTGAAAGACAGCCACAACTTCGAGGTGGCCAAACAACTGGAGACCCTCAACGCCATCTACAAGTCGCTCGACATGATGTATGTGGACAGCATCAACCCCAGCGACGTGATAGGCACGGGCATCAAGGCCATGCTCAAGAGCCTGGACCCCTACACAGAATACTACCCCGAGGAGAAGACCAAGAACCTGAAGGAAATCTACACGGGCAAGTTTGCCGGCATCGGCGCCCTGATACGCTACAACCTGCAACTGAAGCGCGTGGTGATAGACGAGCCCTATGAGGGCATGCCAGCCGCCGAGGCGGGTCTGCGCAAAGGCGACATCATACTGAGCATCGACGACGAGCCGATGGAAGACCAGAACGTGAGCTATGTGAGCCAGCACCTCAGAGGCGACCCCGGCACCAGCTTCATGCTGAAGATAAAACGGCCCTCCACCGGCAAGAAGATGCAGATAAAGATAACGCGCCGCGTGGTGCAGATGCCCAGCGTGCCCTTCTACGGCCTGCGCTCCGGCGGCACCGGCTACATACACCTGAGCCAGTTTACCGAAGGTTGCGCCAAGGAGGTGCGCAAGGCCTTCATCGAGATGAAGGAGCAGGGCATGAAACAGCTTGTGCTCGACCTGCGCGACAACGGCGGCGGCTCGGAGCAGGAGGCCGTGGACATTGTGAACATCTTCGTACCGAAAAACAAACTCATCGTGTCGAACCGTGGCAAACTGCAACGCGCCAACCGCGACTACCTGACCAAGGTAGAGCCCCTCGACACCGTGATGCCTGTGGTGGTGCTGGTGAACGACGGCACGGCCAGCGCCAGCGAGATAACGAGCGGCGCCCTGCAAGATCTGGACCGCGCCGTGGTGATGGGCACCCGCACCTACGGCAAGGGGCTTGTGCAGATGAGCGTAGACCTGCCCTACAACGGCAACCTGAAACTCACCACCAACAAATACTATATACCCAGCGGACGGTGCATACAGGCCATCAACTACCTCCACTCGCAGGGCGGCTACACCGAGCACGTGCCCGACTCGCTCACCAAGGTATTCCACACAGCAGGCGGCCGTGAGGTGCGCGACGGCGGCGGCATCACACCCGATGTGGTGATAGAGGCCGACTCGCTGCCCAACATCGCCTACTACCTGTCCACCTCCGGACTCGACTCCACCGAGGTGATGCTCAACTACGAAATCGACTACATAGCCGCCCACCCCACCATCGCCCCGGCTGCCGACTTCGCCCTCACCGACCAAGACTACCAGGACTTCAAGCAGCGGGTGATGAAGAGCGGGTTCAGCTACGACAACGAGAGCGAGCGCTACCTGAAGCAGTTGGTGAAGATAGCTCAGTTTGAGGGATACTACAACGATGCCAAGGACGCTTTCGACCAACTGGAGAGCAAGTTGAAACACAACCTGGAGAAGGACCTCGACTTCAACAAGGACCAGCTGAAGAAGATTATCGAGAGCGACATCGTGGCGGCCTACTACTACGAGAAAGGCGCCATCGAGAACAGTCTGCGCGGCGACAGGCAGATGGACGAGGCCCTCAAACTGCTCAGCGACCCTGAACGCTACCGCTCTCTGCTCACACCACAACAGAAATGAGGAAAAGGACCGACCACAACATCCGCTTCATGTGGACCATCATGGGACTCGCCTTCGCGGTGCTGCTCATCGTGATGCTTTTCATGGGGTGGGTGCTATATGAAGGAGCTTCAGAGTAATCGGAGTAATCGGACCTTCAAAACTGATAAAAAAGGGACAAAAAACAAGAAAAAACGGCAAAATGTTGGTAGAATAAAGAAAAATGACTACCTTTGCACCGTTCAGTGGAATGAGGGGCTTTGACGAGCCCCTCATTTTCATTATAAATTTCATTAATCACACAGAATGATAGACAGAGACGTCGTAAAGAATTTGGTAAATGAGTGGCTCGAAGACACCGAGTACTTCCTCGTGGACATACAGATAAGTCCCGACAACAAAATCGTGGTGGAGATAGACCATGCCGACGGGGTGTGGATAGACGACTGCGTGGAGCTGAGCAAGTATATAGAAGACCGCTTGGACCGCGATAAGGAAGACTTTGAACTCGAGGTGGGCAGCGCCGGACTGGGACAGCCCTTCAAGGTGCCTCAGCAATACATCAATTTCGTGGGCAAGGACGTGGAAGTGCTCGACGCCGACGGTCACAAGACAAAAGGCGTGCTAAAAGAGGTAGACGGCAACCGCTTCGTGGTGACCACGAAAGAGAAAGTCACCCCCGAGGGCAAGAAACGCCCCGTACTGACCGACGTGGACAAGGCATTCGAGATGGACAAAGTAAAATACACAAAATATCTAATAAGTTTCAAGTAAAGCTATGGCAGCAAAGAAAACCGATCTGATTCCGAATATGATCGAAACGTTCAAAGAGTTCAAGGAAACCAAGAACATTGACCGCACCACGCTCATGAGCGTGCTCGAAGAGAGCTTCCGCAGCGTGATTGCCAAGATATTCGGCAGTGATGAGAACTTCGACATCATCGTGAACCCCGACAAGGGCGACCTGGAAATCTACCGCAACCGCACCGTCGTGGAAGACGGCGAGGTGACCGACGAGAACAAGGAGATAAGCCTGACCGACGCCAAGAAGATAGAAGACGACTACGAGGTGGGCGAGGAAGTGAGCGAGGTGGTCAACTTCGAGAAGTTCGGACGCAGAGCCATCCTTACCCTTAGGCAGACCCTGGCCTCCAAGATTCTGGAACTGGAACACGACTCTCTCTACAACAAGTACAAAGACCGTGTGGGCCAGGTGGTGAGCGGCGAAGTGTATCAGATGTGGAAACGCGAGGTGCTCGTCGTCGACGACGAGGGCAACGAGCTCATCCTGCCCAAATCGGAGCAGATACCGGCCGACCAGTACCGCAAGGGCGAGACCATCCGTGCCGTCATCCTGCGGGTGGACAACGAGAACAACAACCCCAAGATTATCCTCTCGCGCACCAGCCCCATGTTCCTGGAGCGGCTGCTCGAGGCTGAGGTGCCCGAAATCAACGACGGCCTCATCTCCATCAAGGGCATAGCCCGCATGCCGGGCGAGAGAGCCAAGGTGGCCGTGGAGAGTTACGACGAGCGCATCGACCCCGTGGGAGCCTGCGTGGGCGTGAAGGGAAGCCGCGTGCACGGCATCGTGAGAGAGCTGTGCAATGAGAACATCGACGTGATTAACTACACCTCGAACATCAAACTCTACATACAGCGCTCGCTCAGCCCCGCACACGTATCGAGCATCAACGTCAACACCGAGGACCACAAGGCCGAGGTGTATCTCAAGCCCGAAGAGGTGTCGCTGGCCATCGGCCGCGGCGGACTGAACATCAAGCTGGCCTCCATGCTCACCGGATTCACCATCGACGTGTTCCGCGAGATTGGCGAAGATGAGGCCGAGGAGGACATCTACCTCGACGAGTTCTCCGATGAAATTGACCAGTGGGTCATCGACTCCATCAAGCGCATCGGACTGGACACTGCCAAAGCCGTGCTCAATGCCGACCGCGAGATGCTGGTGGAGAAAGCCGACCTGGAAGAAGACACTGTCGACGACGTGCTGAGAATACTCCGCGCCGAGTTTGAATAAATGCCCCAACCGGGAGACTACCACATTTTTTAAAAAACAAAAAACAACTATAACGAGAATACATGGGTGTCAGACTGAACAAAGTAATAAGAGAATTGAACATAGGACTCCAAACGGCAGTTGGATTCCTGGAGAAGAAACCGGAGCTCGGCGAAGTGAAAAGTGAGCCCAGCTTCAAAATTACCGACGAACAATACCAGGCGCTCGTAGAAGAGTACAAGGGCGACAAGGCCGCCAAAGACCAGGCCGGACAGCTCAAGAAGCCGAAAGAGAAGAAACCACGGCCCGCCGAACCCGTCGACCACAAGGCAGAGACCCTGCTCAAGGACACGAGGCAGAAGTTCACGCCCCTGGGCAAGATAGACCTTGACGATGCCAACAAGCGCGGGATGTCGAGCACCCCGAAACAAGAGCCTACCCCCGCGGCTGCTGCCGAGAGCCCGAAGGTAGAGGAAACCGTCAACACACCTGCCGCAGTGGAGCCGGCTGCCGAACCGCAAGCCGCACCGGCCCCCGAGCCCGAGAAGAAGGTGTATGAGACACCGAAGACCGCCAGTAAGCCTGAGGCCGAAGAGGCACAACCCGCCGCTCCGGCCAAGGAGGCTGAAGAGGCCCCGCAGCCTGTGGCTGCCGAGGAGAAGAAACCCGAACCCGCCTCAGCACCGGCTCCCGAAGCGAAGGAGGAGAAACCCGCCGAGGCAGAGAAACCCGTCGAGGCAGAAAAGCCCGTCGAAGTGGAGAAGCCTGCCGAGGCACCTGCTGCCGAGGAGCAGACCAAAGAGTCGGCTCCCGAGGAGCCTAAGATTTTCTCCCTGCCTTCGGAGCGCACCAATGCGCCCAAGGTGAACGTGCTGGGCAAGATAGACCTCTCGGCCATCAACCAGAGCACGCGCCCCAAGAAGAAGACCAAGGAGGAACGCAAGAAGGAGCGCGAGGAGAAAGCACAGCAGCACAACGGTGCCGGCGGCGAGAAGAAGAAACGCGTACGTATCAATAAGGAACGCGTAGACATCAACGCAGCCAGCCAGGGCGGCGCACAGCCCGGTGGCGGCAAGAACAAGAACAACAACAATGCCGGCGCCAATGCCAATGCCGGCGGCAAGGACAAGAAGAACAAGAACCGCAAGCGCAACCAGAAGCCTCTCGAGGTGAACGAGGAAGATGTGGCACGCCAGGTAAAAGAGACGCTGGCACGCCTCACCACCAAGAACCAGAACAAGAAGGGCGCCAAGTACCGCAAGGACAAGCGCACCGCCGTGCAGGAGAAGCTCGAAGAGGAGCGCGCCGAGCAGAAGGCAGAGAGCAAGATACTGAAGCTGACCGAATTTGTGACGGTGAGCGAGCTGGCCACCATGATGAACGTGCCGGTGACCAAGGTCATAGGCACCTGCATGGCTATCGGCATCATGGCCAGTATCAACCAGCGGCTCGAAGCAGAGACCATCAACATCGTGGCCGACGAGTTCGGCTTCAAGACCGAGTACGTGAGCGCCGCCGTGAGCGAGGCCATCCAGGAAGAGGAAGACGACGAGAACGACCTCGTTCCCCGCGCGCCCATCGTGACCGTGATGGGACACGTAGACCACGGTAAGACCTCTTTGCTGGACCATATACGCAACACCAACGTGATTGCCGGCGAGGCCGGCGGCATCACCCAGCACATCGGCGCCTACAACGTGAAGCTGAAAGACGGACGCCGCATCACCTTCCTCGACACCCCGGGCCACGAGGCCTTCACCGCCATGCGTGCGCGCGGTGCCCAGGTGACCGATATCGCCATCATCATCATCGCAGCCGACGACAGTGTGATGCCCACCACCAAGGAGGCCATTGCTCATGCCCAGGCCGCCAATGTACCTATGGTGTTCGCCATCAACAAGATAGACAAGCCGGGCGCCAACCCCGACAAGATACGTGAAGACCTGGCCAACATGAACCTGCTCGTGGAAGAGTGGGGCGGCAAGTACCAGTGCCAGGAAATCAGCGCCAAGAAAGGCATCGGTGTGGACGAGCTGCTCGAAAAAGTGCTGCTCGAGGCCGAGATGCTCGAGCTGAAGGCCAATCCAAACCGCAAGGGCACAGGCAGCATCATCGAGTCGTCGCTCGACAAGGGACGCGGCTACGTGTCGACAGTCCTCGTGTCGAACGGCACTCTGAAGGTGGGCGATGTGGTGATAGCCGGTACGCACCACGGCAGGATAAAGGCCATGTTCAACGAGCGCTACCAACGCATGACCGAGGCAGGACCGGCCGAGCCGGCCATCATCCTGGGTCTGGACGGCGCACCCACCGCCGGCGACACCTTCCATGTGATGGACACCGAGCAGGCCGCCCGCGAGATAGCCAACAAGCGCGAGCAGCTGGCCCGCGAGCAGGGACTGCGCACACAGACCCGCGTCACCCTGAGCGACATCAGCCACCGCATCGCATTGGGCGAGTTCAAGGAGCTCAACCTGGTGGTGAAGGGCGACACCGACGGCAGTATCGAGGCACTGAGCGACTCATTCATCAAGCTCTCTACCGAGAAGATCAAGGTGAACGTGATCAGCAAGGCCGTGGGCCAGATATCCGAGAACGATGTGAACCTGGCAGGTGCCTCGAAGGCCGTGATTGTAGGCTTCCAGGTGCGCCCGTCGGCAGCCGCCAAGAAACTGGCCGACATAGAGGGTGTGGAAATCAACACCTACTCCATCATCTACGACGCCATCGAAGACGTGCGCTCCGCCATGGAGGGTATGCTCGACAAGGTGAAGAAGGAAGTGGTGACCGGCCATGTGGAGGTGAGAGAGGTTTACAAGATATCGAAGGTGGGCACCGTGGCCGGCGCCATGGTCACCGAGGGCAAGGTGCACCGCACCGACAAGGCCCATCTGGTGCGCGACGGTATTGTGATACACACCGGCAGCATCAATGCCCTGAAACGTTTCAAGGACGATGTGAAGGAAGTGGCCACCAACTTCGAATGCGGTATCAGCCTGGTCAACTTCAACGACATCCAGGTAGGCGACATGATCGAGACCTTCATGGAGATTGAGGTTCAGCAGAAACTGTAATGGAAGACAAGAAGAAACAAGAAGAAGAACTATCGAACGAGTATGTCAGGAGGGTGGCCGAACAAAAGTATGAGTTCGGCTTCACCACCGACGTACACACCGAGATCATAGACAAAGGCCTCAATGAGGAGGTAATACATCTCATCTCCCAGAAAAAGGGAGAGCCCCAGTGGCTGCTCGACTTCAGGCTGAAGGCCTTCGCCCACTGGAAGGAGATGGAGACTCCTGATTGGGGACATTTGCATCTGCCCGACATCGACTACCAGGCCATTTCCTACTACGCCGACCCCACAGCGCGTAAGCCCAAGAACAGGGAGATAGACCCCGAGATGGAAAAGACCTTCGACAAGCTGGGAATACCCCTTGAGGAACGGCTTGCCCTGAGCGGCACGGCCGTCGACGCCATCATGGACTCGGTGTCGGTGAAGACCACCTTCAAGGAAAAACTGGCCGAGAAGGGCATCATATTCTGCTCTATCGGCGAGGCCGTGAAGGAGCATGGCGACCTGGTGCGCCAGTACCTGGGCACCGTGGTGCCCTACCGCGACAACTTCTTTGCGGCCCTCAACAGCGCCGTATTCAGCGACGGCTCGTTTGTCTACATACCCAAGGGTGTGCGCTGCCCCATGGAACTGAGCAGCTACTTCCGCATCAACGCCCGCAACACGGGACAGTTTGAGCGCACACTCATCGTGGCCGACGACGACGCCTACGTGTCGTACCTTGAGGGATGCACCGCCCCCATGCGCGACGAGAACCAGCTGCACGCCGCCATCGTGGAGATTATCGTGAAAGACCGGGCAGAGGTGAAATACTCAACCGTGCAGAACTGGTATCCCGGCGATGAGAACGGCAAGGGCGGTGTGCTCAACCTGGTGACCAAACGCGGCGAACTGCGGGGTGCCGACTCAAAGCTCTCCTGGACACAGGTGGAGACGGGCTCCGCCATCACCTGGAAGTATCCATCGTGCGTGCTGCGCGGCGACCGCTCACAGGCCGAATTCTACAGTGTGGCCGTGACCAACAACTACCAGGAGGCCGACACCGGCACCAAGATGATACACCTGGGAAGAGACACCAAGTCGACCATCATCTCGAAGGGTATCTCGGCCGGACACAGCCAGAACTCCTACCGCGGACTGGTGAGAGTGGCGCCCCACGCCGACAATGCCCGCAACTACTCATCGTGCGACTCGCTCCTGCTGGGCAGCGAGTGCGGTGCCCACACCTTCCCCTACATGGACGTGCAGAACCCCAGCGCCATTGTGGAGCATGAGGCCACCACGTCGAAAATCAGCGAAGACCAGCTCTTCTACTGCAACCAGCGCGGCATACCCACCGAGCAGGCCGTGGGCCTGATAGTGAACGGCTATGCCAAGGAGGTGCTCAACAAGCTCCCCATGGAGTTTGCCGTCGAGGCACAGAAGCTGCTGAGCGTATCGCTCGAGGGCACGGTGGGATAACACACAAACAAAGAACCAAGAGAAAAGACTGTTATGTTGGAAGTGAAAGACCTGCACGCATCGATAGCAGGCAAAGAAATACTGAAAGGCATCAACCTCACCATACGCGACGGCGAGACACATGCCATCATGGGACCCAACGGCTCGGGCAAGAGCACACTGAGCGCCGTGCTCGTGGGCAACCCGCTCTATGAGGTGACAGCCGGACAGGCCACCTACAACGGCAAGGACCTGCTCGCCATGAAACCCGAGGACCGCGCCCATGAGGGTCTGTTCCTCTCCTTCCAGTATCCCGTGGAGATACCAGGCGTGTCGATGACCAACTTCATGAAGGCCGCCATCAACGAGAAACGCAAGTATGAGGGCAAGGAACCTCTCAACGCCGCCGAATTTCTGAAAATGATGCGTGAGAAACGCAAGATAGTGGAACTCGACGCCAAGCTCTCCAACCGCTCGGTGAACGAGGGATTCAGCGGTGGCGAGAAGAAACGCAACGAGATTTTCCAGATGGCCATGCTCGAGCCCACCCTCTCCATCCTCGACGAGACCGATTCTGGCCTCGACGTCGACGCCATGCGCATCGTGGCCGAAGGGGTGAACAAGCTGCGCACTCCGCAGTCGTCGTGCATCGTCATCACCCACTACGACCGCCTGCTCGAAATGATACGCCCCGATGTGGTGCACGTGCTCTACCAGGGCCGCATCGTGAAGACCGCAGGCCCCGAACTGGCCAAGGAGATACAGCAACGGGGCTACGACTGGATAAAGGCAGAAATCCATGAATAGCGAACAGCAATACATACAGCTCTTCGAGGAGTGCCGCGGCATGATTGACACACATGCCGCCCCGGTGCTCAACGCTCCGCGCGACAAGGCCTTCGACCATTTCAGGCAGAACGGGTTCCCCACCCGTAAGGTGGAGCGCTACAAGTATACCGACATGGGCGCCCTCTTCGCCAAGGAAGACTATGGCCTGAACCTGAACCGCCTCGACATACCCGTCAATCCCTACGACGCCTTCAGATGCGATGTGCCCAACTTGAGCACCTCGCTCTATTTCATGGTCAACGACAGTTTCTACGACAAGCTGCTGCCCAAGAGCACACTGCCCGAGGGAGTGGTGGTGGGCTCGCTCCGCAAGGAGGCCCTGCAGCGGCCCGAACTCATCAGTAAATACTACGCACGGCTGGCCCACACCGCCGACGACGGCATCACCGCCCTGAACACCATGCTGGCACAGGACGGACTGCTGGTGTATGTGCCCGCCGGCGTGAAGGTGGAGCGCACCATACAGGTAATCAACATCCTTCGCTCCGACGTTGACCTCATGGCCAACCGCCGTGTGCTCATCGTGGTGGAAGACCGCGCCGAGGTGAGCCTGCTCTTCTGCGACCACACCGCCGACGACCGGCAGTTTCTCACCACACAGGTGGTGGAGGCATATGTGGGCAAGGGCGCAAGCCTCAACCTCTATCAGCTGGAGGAGACCCACGCCCGCAACACCCTGGTGGGCAACAGCTATATAGCCCAGGAGGCCGACAGCCACGTGAACCACTTCACCGTGACCCTGCACAACGGGGTGACCCGCACCCGCACCGACCTGCTGCTGCAGGGCGAGGGCGCCTCGTGCGAGGTGTGCGGCTGTGTGGTGGCCGACAAGCAGCAGCGTGCCGACCACAACACCCTCATCGACCACCAGGCGGCCCACTGCACCAGCAAAGAACTCTACAAATACGTGCTCGATGAGCAGGCCGTAGGAGCCTTTGCCGGCAAGGTGCTCGTAAGGCCGGGCGCCCAGCAGACCTCGTCGGAAGAGACCAACCAGAATCTGTGCGTGGCCCCCTCGGCCCACATGTACACCCAGCCCATGCTCGAAATCTACGCCGACGACGTGAAGTGCTCGCACGGCAGCACCGTGGGACAGATGAACGATGCCGCCCTCTTCTACATGCGGCAGCGTGGCATCAGTCTCGAGGAGGCCCGCCTGCTGCTCGAGGTGGCCTTCGTGAACGAGGTGATAGAACGCATGCACCTGAGCCAACTCCGCGACCGCCTGCATTATCTCATCGACAAACGGTTCCGCGGCGAGCTCAGCAAGTGCGAGGGCTGCCAGCTGTGCCGATAATGACCCTAAATTCACCCGCCCATGTACGACATCGAAGCTACGAGGAGCGACTTTCCCATCCTCTCGCGCACCATCTACAAACACCCGTTGGTTTATCTCGATAACGCCGCCACCACACAGAAACCCCTCTGCGTGCTCGACGCCATGCGCGAGGAATATCTCAATGTGAACGCCAACGTGCACCGCGGCGTGCACTACCTGTCGCAGCAGGCCACCGACCTGCACGAGGCGGCCCGTGAGACCGTGAGGCAGTTTGTCAACGCCGGCAAGACAGAGGAGATTGTCTTCACACGCGGCACCACCGAGAGCATCAATCTGGTGGTGAGCTCCTTCTGCGACGCCATGATGCACGAGGGCGACGAGGTGATAGTCAGCGTCATGGAGCACCACTCCAACATCGTGCCCTGGCAGCTACAAGCCGCCAAGAAGGGCATCGCCATCAGGGTGATACCCATGCACGACAACGGCGAGCTCGACATGGAAGCCTACAGCACACTTTTCACCGAGCGCACGCGCATGGTGAGCGTGGCCCACGTGAGCAATGTGCTCGGCACGGTGAACCCCGTGAAGGAAATCACCCGCATAGCCCATGAACACGGCGTGCCGGTGCTCATCGACGGCGCACAGAGCACTCCCCACTTCAAGGTCGACGTGAGAGACATCGACTGCGACTTCTTCGCCTTCAGCGGACACAAAATGTACGGTCCCACCGGTGTGGGCGTGCTCTATGGCAAGGAAGACTGGCTCGACCGGCTGCCCCCCTACCAGGGCGGCGGCGAGATGATAGAGAGCGTGAGCTTCGAGAAGACTGTCTTCGAGCGCCTGCCCTTCAAGTTCGAGGCCGGCACCCCCGACTATGTGGCCACCCACGGACTGGCCACCGCCATCGGCTATCTGAACCGTCTGGGCATGGACAACATCAGCGCCCACGAGGCCGATCTCACCGCCTACTGCATGAGCCAGATGCAGACCATCGACGGCATGCGCCTGCTGGGCACCGCTCCGGGCAAAGACGCCGTGGTGAGTTTCCTCGTTGGCGACATCCACCATCTTGACATGGGCACCCTACTCGACCGCCTGGGCATTGCCGTGCGCACCGGCCATCACTGCGCGCAGCCGCTCATGGACCGCATGGGCGTGGCCGGCACCGTGAGGGCCTCGTTTGCTCTCTACAACACCCGCGAGGAGATAAACATGCTGGTGGAGGGCATCAAGCGTATAAGCAAAATGTTCTGACCCATGCTCAAGAGCCATTATTACGACCACCTGACCGAGGCCGGCTGCGACGAGGCCGGACGCGGCTGTCTGGCAGGCAGTGTCTACGCCGCCGCGGTGATATTGCCCCCCGACTATACCAACGACGAGCTCAACGACTCAAAAAAACTGACCGAGAAGAAACGCTACCTGCTCCGCTCACAGATACAGCACGACGCCCTGGCCTGGGCTGTGGGCGTGGTCACCCCGGAGGAGATAGACAAGATAAACATACTCAACGCCAGCATCCTGGCCATGCACCGTGCGCTCGACCAGCTCAGCGTGCGTCCCGAGGCCGTCATCATCGACGGCAACCGCTTCAAGCCCTATCAGGGCCTGCCCTACACCACCATCGTGAAGGGCGATGCCAAATACCTGTCGATAGCGGCCGCCAGCATCCTGGCCAAGACCTACCGCGACGACTACATGAACGAGCTGGCGCAGCGGTATCCGCAGTATGGATGGCAGGAGAACAAGGGCTATCCCACCCGCCAGCACCGCGAGGCTATCCGACAATGGGGCGTCACCCCCCTGCACCGCAAGTCGTACAACCTGCTGGGCGACCTCCGCCAGCTTACCTTTGACTTCGGCGACTGACACCCGTCCTGTCACCATAACGGCGCATCGGCTATGCCTGCGCCCGAAAGCATCACTATGAGCAAAACCGACAACCACATATCACCCACACAGCCACAGCAGCAAGAGAAGCGGGGTCTGCACTCCCAAAGTCTGGACCTGATGCGCTTTCCGCTGGCTGTCGTCGTGCTCACCGTGCACGTATCGTCCATCACGCAGCTCTCCGGCCACACCTTTACCGCAGGTACCGAAGCTTTCCGGCGCTTTGTCGAGATTTTTCTGCACAACCAGAGCGTGCCCATCTACTTCTTCATCGCAGGCTATGTGTTCTTTTACAAGATGGAGATGAACCGGCAGCAATACACCCGGAAACTGCACAACAGGGTGAAGTCGCTGCTCATTCCCTATCTCATTTGGAACACGGTGGGCATACTCCTGATAGCCGCAAAGGCTCTGGTGAAAGGCGACGGAGAGTTCTACCCCACCCTAAGCAACCTGCTCTCCTGCTACTGGATGTACGACGGTTCGCTGTCGGGCCGGCAAGCCGAACTGGGCATCTACCCCATCGACCTGCCCCTCTGGTTCGTGAGAGACCTGATGATAGTGGTGCTGCTCACCCCGGCACTCTACTGGATTATACGCCACGCACGGCACTACTGGGTGTGGGCACTCGGCATAGCATGGCTCTTCAGGTGGCAACTGTCCAACCAGCACCACGCCCAGATGCTCACTGCCTTCTTATTCTTCTCCTGGGGCGGCTACATGAGCATTTTCAAGAAAGACATGATACGCGAGTTCGGACGGCTGCGCAATGCCTCGTTCATCGCCTATCCGCTGCTGGGCGTCGCCGCATGCTACTGCGCCACGGCCGACACCGGCTGGTTCAACCAGGTGAAAGACCTCTACATCCTGGCCGGACTCATTGCCGCCTACAACCTCTCGGCCCTGCTGCTCACCCACCACGTGGTCAAGGTGAGCCCCTTCCTCTCCTCGGCAAGCTTCTTCATCTACATCACCCACTATCTCATGATAGGCCCCGTCATCCGGAAAGTATTCAGTCTGCTCCAACCCGGCAGCACCCTCACCCTCGTCATGGTCTATCTGCTCTGCATCACACTCATCACCTGCATGCTGCTGGCGCTATTCTACCTGATGCAGCGCTACACCCCAAAGCTGCTGCGGGTCACCGCAGGCAGGAAATAGGAGGAAGAATAAGATTTTTTCAAAAAAAATCGGTATTTAGCAAGAAAATACCTAACTTTGCATATTTGATGGGCCACCCTCTCACAAGAGGGAGGCTATGTTCCGCGTATGTTGCTGGACATCAGCGCAAAAGCATGAGCATAACTTTCAAAAACAAGTATCGTATAGCCACTGCAAAACTCTTGCGGTGACCCCCATCTGTGCACCATGGCCAACCCCATAAACCCCACTTCCAACCCTCTTTCGTGGTATCCCATGCGGGTGACCTACGGCCGGGAAATGAGCATCAAGTCGTATCTCGACGAGTTGGGCGTGGAGAATTTTCTGCCTCTCCAGTATCAGACTGTGGAGCACAACGAGACCCGCACCCGCAAACTGCTGCCGGCCGTTCGCAACCTGATATTCGTCCACTCGAGCAAGGAAGTGATAACACGTCTCAAGCACGAATACGCCAGGATAGAGCCCCTGCGCTACATGACGCGCACACTCAGGAGCGAGAACGGCCGTAAAGAGATACTGGTGGTGCCCGACGACCAAATGCAGAACTTCATGCGGGTGGCCGCCGTTCAAGACGAGCGTGTGCTCTATCTGAAGAAGGGCGACTACCTGAACAAAGTGGGCAAGAAGGTGAGAATCGTCGACGGGCTCTTTACGGGGGTGGAGGGCAAGATACTCCGCATCAACAAGAACAAGAAAGTGGTGGTGGAGCTGGAAGACATCGTGTCGGTGGCCGTAGCCTTCGTACCCTCACAGTTTATCGTAGAAAGACAAGAAGAAGAAAGCTGACCGCCCATGCGTCCCACTGTATCGGTTATCATCCCTGCTTACCAGGCAGCGCCCTACCTGCAGCGCTGTCTCGACTCGCTGCTTGCACAGACCCTGCGCGACATGGAAATCGTGGTGGTCGACGACGGCAGCACCGACGGCACACCGGCTCTCATGCGGACCTATGTGGAGAAAGACGACCGTATCGTGAGCCTACGCCAGGAAAACGGTGGTGTGAGCAGTGCTCGCAACACAGGATTGGAGCGGGCCAACGGCGAGTGGATAGCCTTTGTGGACGTGGACGACTGGGCTGAGCCACAATACCTGTCTTCGCTCCTTCCACAGGGGGCCGGCACCGACTTTGTGGTGAGCGGCCACACAGAGCACCGCAGCGGCCACACCGACATCCACGAGCCGGCTCTCTGCGAGAGCGTCCCGCTCAGCCAGGCTGCCTCCGTGATAGAGGCGCTGGAGGCCGGCTACTACCTGAACACTCCTTGGGCCAAGCTGTACTGCAAGGACATCATCGACCGCCACGGTCTCCGTTTCGAACCAGCCTACAGCTACGGCGAGGACAAGCTGTTCGTATACCGCTACCTGTGCCACTGCGCTACCGTCCAGGTGACAACGGGCACCTACTACCACTACAACAACCAGGCGGACGGACTGTCAAGAAAAATCCATCCACCGCGGATAATATGGAAATGGAACGAGGAGATGCTCGACACCATGTCGAAGGCGGGAGCCACTTTCGGTTGGCCGCTTCCGGTGACTGAAGCGATGCGCAGCCGCTCGTTCACCTATTTCACCCTCTATATGGCCGACAGCATCTACCACCAGCCACTGCGGGGCCGTGAGCGCCGCAGTCTGCTGAGCGAGGTCTATGCCCGCCGCCGCAACCAGCGGCTGTTCGACCTGCGCCACTGCACTGGAAAAACCCAGTTGCTGGCCGCCCTGCTATACAAAACAAACTCACCCGCCCTGTCGCACATCGTCTACACACTGTTGTGCGGGAGAGGTGGCAAAGGAATGATGAGATGAAAATACTTTTTCTCCTGATGGTGCTGTTGTTCTCGGCTGCCATCATACGATACAACGGCATGAAGCGGTTCATCATTTACCTGACCGCCATACTGCTGCTGCCCTACTCTATCTCCGCGCAGAGAAGTCCGAACATCACAGCCAACGAGGTGCTGGCCCTGGCCTTCTTCATCTCGGTGGCCATCAGGCCGAAGCAGGCCGCCGAGGCCCTGCGCAGGTGCCCGTGGTACGTGTGGGCGGCCCTCGTGCTGGTGTATTTGGGCCATCTGGGCACCGCCGTGATGGACTACCGCCTGCCTCTGGCCAGCGCCATGGTGAAAGCCCACACCCACTTCTTCGACTCGTTCATGCTGCTGGCGGTGGGTTATTTCTCCCTCTATGACAACCTCACCCTCTACCGCCTGAGAAAATACTTAGTATGGGCCTCCATCATCGTGGCCGGCTACGGCATCCTAACCTGCGTGGTGGGCGTAGACCCCTACACCCAGCTGGTGGAGCGCACGTTCAACGTGATTTCCGACTTCACCCCCCTGCGGAGCGCAGACCGAACACGCGCCTGCTCCGTCCTCTTCAACTCACACGGCTTCGGCTTCTTCTGCGCGGCTGCCTTCCTCACCCTGCTCCTGCTCTACCGCCGGAACATCCTGCACCGGCCGCTCCCTCTTTCCGCCCTTGCTCTCCTGCTCATGGGCACCGCCCTCTCGGGCAGCCGCTCATCACTGCTGGCACTCCTGCTGTGTGCCGCCTTCATCTGCATGGTCACCTTCACCGGCATGCAGCGCATCAAGGCCCTTGTAGCCACTGTGATGCTGATAACGGCGGTGCTGCTCACCCCCTTCCTACGCGAACGGGTGGAGCCGCTGATGGACGCTTTCCGTACGGGTGAGGTGCAGACAGCAGGCAGCAACCTCGAGCTGCGCAAGAACCAGCTCGACATCGCGCTGATATTCCACAGGAAGAGCCCCACTTGGGGCAACGGCTACGACTACTACGCCGAAGTGCTCGTGCCCGACAAGAAACTCATCGGCGACGAAGGTCTGGCCGGTGCCGAGAGCTACCTCTTCATGCTGCTCATCGAAGTCGGCACTGTGCAGATAGTGCTCATCTCGCTCTTCGTGCTGTGCCTTGCCCTCTTCTTCCTGAGCCGGCTGCGCCAAAATCCCATCTATGCCACCTGGGGGCTTTCTGTCCTGGCACTGATGGTGTTCGTGGCACTTGCATCCGGCATTTCAATCAACTGGAAATACTCATTGCCGCTGATAGGAATGGCTCTTAAGGCCGTTGTGAACAGCGACAGGAAAAAAACCGCTATCACCGCATGAACATACTCCTGATGGCCACCTTCTCGTATGCCGGCATGGGGCCCTATGTCTGCAAGATCTTCAACGAGTTCTCCCACGATAACGTGTACGGCTTCTTTATCGACGACCAACAGCACTACTACCAGAAGAACCTGCGGCCGGCAAAGCCTGACAACATCAAGATAGTGCAATTCAACAGCAACAAGCTCAACAAGCTGCTGCTGCTCATCGACACGCCCCGCCGCATCAAGCGGGCCTTCCGCCAGTTCTGCCGCGAGAAAGAAATCGACGTGGTGCATGTGCTGGCCAGCGGCGCCTCCCACTACAAGATGATAGGCGAGGCAGCCAGCACGGCCAGTCTGCTGCAGACCGTGCACGACCTGCAGCCCCACGAGGCCAAGAAAGCCTGGCACAAGATGCTGCGCCAGCACATCATCTACAGCAAGCTGGGATGTCTCTACAGCCAGGCCCCCATTCTGGTGACCAACAGCCATGAGCAGTATGACACGCTCAAGAAGCTCTACCCCTCAAAGGAAATCTACTACCACTCCTTCCCCAGCCTCGTCACCCAGGAGGTGGCCGACGGACAGATGGAGGTGGCCGAGGCCAAGGACGCCGCTCCCTACATTCTCTTCTTCGGCAGAATAGAGAAATACAAGGGCATCGAGCTGCTCTACGAGGCCTATACACACAACCCATACCTGCTGGACAACTACAAGCTGGTGATAGCCGGATCAGGCGATGTGTATTTCGACATCGACAGGCGCTATGCCGACCGCGTGGTGCTCATAAACCGCTACATCGACGACCGTGAGATAGCCAGCCTGTACCGAAATGCCGCCTGCGCCGTGTATCCCTATACATCGGCCACGCAGTCGGGCGTACTCTCACTCTCATGCTACTTCCAGACGCCCTCACTCGTCTCCGATGTGCCTTTCTTCGCCGGGCAGGTGCGCCAGGCTCCCATTGCCGATACCTTCGCCAACGGCGACGCCGGTTCCTTGAGCACCGCTCTTGAGAAGTTGTTGCGGCAGGACCAGGCACCGATGAGAGCCGCCCAGAAGGCCTACTATGAGAACGAGTACAGGGAGGGGCAGATAAGACAACAACTACTCAGCATCTATGGCAAGCATCAAGGCCGACATTGAGGCGAACCGAGGCAACATGCGCTCCATGGTGCTTGTGGTGGCGTTCAGAATGAGCCACTACTTCACCCAAAGCCGCACACGCAGGGTGGTGGGATTTCCCGTCCACCTGTGCTACAAGTTTCTCTCCGAGTGGGTGTACCGTCTGCAGCTCAAGGATGTCACTTCCGTAGGACCGGGCCTGCAGATATACCACGGAGGGTTCGGCACCGAGATAGGTCCGCGTGTGGTGCTGGGCGCCAATGTGAAAATAAGGCACAACACCACGATAGGCGGCAAGGACTTCGACGGCACCGGCCTCCACCCCGTGATTGGCGACAATGTGTCGATAGGGCCGGGATGCATCATCCTCGGCGGTATACACATAGGCGACAACGCCCGTATAGGCGCCGGCTCGGTGGTGGTGAAAGACGTGGAACCCAACGAGGTGGTGGACGGCAATCCGGCCCGCCACATCCGATACACCGAATGAGCGGACACAGCCGATGAAAGACAAGAGAGTGTCGGGTTTCAGCTGGAACTTCCTGGAGAACATCGCAACCCAGGGCATCCAGTTTATAGTGGGTATCGTGATGGCACGCCTACTCACCCCCGACGACTATGGTCTGATAGGCATACTGATGGTGTTCATATCCATCTCCACCGTCATCATGGATGCCGGTTTCATCAAAGCGGTGATGCAGAAGACCGACCGCACCGACGACGACTTCTGCACGGCATTTTTCTTCAACGTGGGTGCAGGACTGCTCCTCTTCTTGCTGCTCTGCTTCTGCTCGCCGCTCATAGCGCAGTTCTACGAAAAACCCATACTGAGTCCGCTCACCAAGGTGGTGGCCCTGCAACTGGTCATCAACTCCATCTTACTCGTGCAGCGGGCCAAGTTTACCATAGCCCTCGACTTCCGCACACAGGCCGTCATCGCCCTGACGGCAGCGCTGATACAGGGAGTCGTGGGCATCGGCATGGCCTACAGCGGCTGCGGTGTATGGTCCATCGCCTGGTCGGGAGTGGCGGGCGCAACGGCCAACTGCCTGCTGTACTGGGTGTTCGGCAAGTGGCGCCCGAAGCTTCGCTTCTCGCACGCCTCTTTCAGAGAGATGTTCAGCTATGGGTCGAAACTGCTGGCCTCACAGCTGCTCGACGTGACGTGGAAAAACATCTACCCGCTCATCATCGGCAAGCGGTTTCCGGCTGCCGAGCTGGGTTTCTACAGTCGTGCCAACCACTATGTGAAGCTGCCCTCCACCACCTTCTCGGGAGTGATAGAACGCGTCACCTTTCCCATGCTTGTGGAGGTGAAGCACGACGACGCCACCCTGCACCGCCAGTTCAGCATGCTCTTCAAGCTCTCGGCCTACATCTTCTTCCCCCTGATGGCCGGTTTCGCCATACTGGCACGTCCGCTCATCATAGAGATGCTGACCGAAAAATGGGAGCCCTGCATCATCTACCTCCAGATTCTGTGCATGGGACTGATACTCTATCCGATACACGCCCTCAACATGAACCTGCTGCAGGTGAAGGGCCGCAGCGACCTCTTCCTGCGGGTGGAGATTATCAAGAAAGCCGTCGATGTGACCGTGCTGCTCATCACCGTGACGATGGGGGTGAAGGAGATGTGCATCGGCCTGGCCGTGGCCTCCTATATCTCCTGGATAATCAATGCCTACTACACGGGCAAGCTCATAAACATAGGATTCCTGCGCCAAACGGTGCTCGTACTCCCCACCACCCTCTATACCCTCTTGATGTGGGCCTCGATAGAAGGCGTGAAACTGCTCATACACAACTATCTGCTGCAGCTCCTCGTGGGCATCGCCGTGGGAGTGGCTGTCTACTACCTCGCAGGACGTTTGCTCAAGTCGGAAGAACTGGCTTTCGTGGAGCGGAAGGCACGGGAGCAGTTTGCGAGCAAGGCCCAAGACAACCACTAAACACAAAACAATGGACCAACCTCTACTCAGCGTAAGCCTGATTACCTACAACCAAGCCAAATTCATACGCCAGTGCCTCGACGGCATTGTGATGCAGCGCACCACCTTCCCGATAGAAATTCTGGTGCACGACGATGCCTCGACCGACGGCACACAAGATATCATAAAAGAATATGCCGCACAATACCCTGACCGTATCCACCCCATCCTGCAGACGGAGAACCAATACTCCAAAGGGGTGAAGATAGACATGGAGTTCAACTACCGGAGGGCACGGGGAAAATATATAGCCACCTGCGAGGGCGACGACTTCTGGACCGACCCCGGCAAGCTGCAGCGGCAGGTCGACATTCTGGAAAAGAACCCACACTACTCAATGTGCTGCCACGCATGCGCCATACTTGAAGAAGAGACCCAGAAACTGACCCAACCCAAACCCCTGTGCGCAGGGGCTCCGGGCATGGAGTTCGACTATGCGCGGAAACGCGAGTTGGGATGGTTCTTCCACACACTCAGCGTGGTGTTCAGGCGCGGCCTGCTCGACCCGGGGCAATGGAAGGAGTTCGGCTACTACCGCGACGTTCACCAGTTCTACTACCTGCTCAAGCACGGCAAGGGCTATTATCTGGAAGACGTCATGGGCACCTACCGAGAGCATGCCGGAGGGGTGTACCGCGGCATGGACCGCGAAAATCAGATACAGACCGACCTCAAGGTGTTCGACGAGCTCTATGCCCGTGAAAAGGACCCCCTGCTCAAGCGGGAGATGGAAGAGCAGCTCAAGGAACTGGCCTTTCTCTGTCTGCGCCACCGCAAGGCCGGTGCCTTCTTCAGCTATACCCGCACACTGCATCCACACCCCACCTGCAGCATGTACCTGGCTACGGCCGGCCAACTGGCCTCCTACTACCTCAAGAAGATGACTGGAAGAAAAGGAGTCAATAACGAACAGAAAGAATATCAATAATAAACAAAACCATAAGAAAATGAAAGTCAAGATTTTACCCGTGCTGCTCATCTGTATGGCAGCCGTGTGCTCCTGCAGCACTGAGAACATCGCCTACATGGAAAAGAACACTGGCAGCAGCGCCAACATCACCGAGAACTTTGATGCGCGCATCAAGGTGAAAGACCTGCTCACCATCAGCGTGACCTGCTCGCAGCCTGAGATTGCCTCACCCTTCAACCTCACGGTCTCGAACCCCACCACCAACCGCATCGGTTCCAGCTACACCGTGACACAGCCCACCCTGCTTCCCTATCAGGTGGACAACGACGGCTACATCAAATTCCCCGTTATCGGCAAGCTGAAAGTGCTCAACATGACCAAGACCGAGGTGGAGCAACTCATCACCAACCGTCTGGCCGACTACATCAAGAACGAGGTGCCCACCGTCACCATGAGTTGGCTCAACTACAAATACTCCGTGCTGGGCGAGGTGGCACGCCCCAATCAGTATACCTCTGAAACGGGCAAGGTGAATATCTTCGAGGCCCTCTCTGCCGCCGGCGACATGACCATCTACGGCCGCCGCGACAATGTGAAACTCATACGCGAGGGCAACGACGGCAAGCGCACCACCGTGGAACTCGACCTGACCCGCGACGACATCGTGGCATCGCCCTACTATTATCTCCAGCAGAACGACATCGTCTACGTAGAGCCCAACAAGGCACGCGCCAAGAGCTCCAACATCAGCTCAGCCACCACCATCTGGCTCTCCGTGACCTCCATTCTGCTCTCAGCTGCAGCACTTGTAGTGAACATCACCAAATAACACCCCATTCATCATGAAAGATATCGAAACTGACTATCTGGACGAGAAGCCCTCGCGCCTTGACCTGAGAGGATGGCTGCTCAAGTACTGGTCGTACAAGCTGCCCATCGCCATCATCTGCGGCACCTGCCTTCTGATAGCGGCCATCTATGCCCTGGTGACGCCCTCCACCTACAAGGCGAAGGCCACCATCACCATCAACGACTCGCAACGAGGCGGCGCCAAGAACAGCGGTCTCTCGCAAGACAACATCTTCTCCACCGCCAACGACTGGATCAACACCGAGAACGAGATAGAGAAACTCAAGTCGCCCTCACTGGTGGAGAAAGTGGTGATGAGAATGAAGCTATACACCGTCTACACCACTGGCGGCAGCTTCCGCAACAAACTGCTCTACGAAGACATTCCCGTGACGGTGGACATCAACGAGACCAGCCTGGAGGAACTCACCACCCCCATCACCATGGACCTGGAGGTGAACTCCACCAACAACATCGGCGTGAGCATCAAGGCCAACTACCAAGGCGAGCCCTGGGAGAAGGAAACTGCCATCAACAAGTTTCCGCAAATCATCAACACGCCTATGGGCGACCTGGAATTCCTGGGCAATATGGATGCCTTCCGCCGCTTCGGAGAAAAACTCCACATATCAATTGTGAATCCCTCCGACAAAGCCCGCGAATGCGTGACCCAGCTCACGGCCATGAATACCTCACGCAGTACCTCGATAGTGAATCTGGAATTCAACAGCCGCAACAGAGCCTTGGGTCTGGAATTCC